>OIAA01000216.1_pt1 | contig 27200 bp, 40 predicted proteins | sample 1580591 | NCBI WGS metagenome assembly OIAA01 (sample SAMEA3882556, study PRJEB24775) | human gut metagenome | biome: human-associated habitat; feature: intestine environment; material: feces | place: Netherlands | collected 2009/2010
GATAATGACAAATCCTATCTCATAAGGATGAAATATCGTTGCAGCCGACAATATATAACTTTGCAGTATCTCGCTCTTACCCGATCCTGTGGTTCCTGCTACCAGTCCATGTGGTCCGTGAAATTTTTCATGCAGATCCAACGTCACAATTTCATCTTTCGCATTCACTCCCAGAGGTGCTGCCATTGTCTTGTAGATCTGTGATTCACTCCATCTTTTTCCAAGGTCTAAATCTTCCGCCGCAAATATATGAAGCAGTTCAAATAATGTAATATTTTTTGATAGTCCTTGGACTGGTGCAGATAAACAGCAATGTATTGATAGGTGTCATCGTATTGGTCAAACAAATGATTTGAATATTTATTCTCTTGTTTGTGCCAATTCAATAGATGAAAAGGTCGAGATGATTGTTCGGCGTAAAGAATTATTATCACAGGGTATTGTTGATAGTGGTAATATTATTCGTATGCAGGAAATCATTAATATGTTACTTTATTAAGGAGGGATAATGTGTCAAGAAGTCGTAGAAAGAAAAGAAGAGGTTTTAAACCTAAAAGTACAGATTGCAATTTATGCTTTTTTGAAGATACCTGCAATCAAAAAACAGCTAAAATTTGCAATTCTTTTGTTCCAGCCAATAATTCTTTACCAAAAGCTAAAGAAAATTCTACAGTAAACAATTATTTGTGTAATGATATTGGAGCTCCTGTATCTTCAAGTGAATACGTAGCGCTTATTATTTTTGCTGTATTATTAATTATTGGCTGTGCTTATTTAGTTTGGAGGTAATAAAATGAACAAAATAATAAAAGAATTAATTAGTGTACATAAAGAAGAAAGCATTCTTAGTAAAAAACTTAAAAAGTTAAAAGAAGATGTTCGTGCTTATATGCAAAAAAATAATGTATCTTCAATAACTGTTGATGATGGCGAAATAATAATTAAAGAAGTTGAACAAACAAGTTTTAATGAAGATAAATTAATACCATGGCTTGAAGAGAATTATCCAGAATGTCTAACAGTTAAAACAGTTATTGATTATGATATGTTAGATAAAGTAGCTTTTGAGGATAAAAAACTTCCACGAGAATTAATTGCTTTTCAAGTAGTTAAAAAATCACAAAGGATGGATGTTAAATATGTCAAAGATTAAAGAAATTACAGTTTCCAGTAAAAGAAGTTGTCAGATACATGGTGAATTTTTTACTTTTGAAACCAGTGAATTGATTAGCCTAGAAGCTGACGACAATATAGATGAAGTAAGGCAGAAAGCCTGGAGTCGTGTAAATGATGAAGTAGATAATCAAATTATTGAAACAAGTAAGATATTTAGTGGCAGATAAAAATTTTTTACGAAGTATTGACAGCCTATAATGGTTGTGGTATTATAATAACAGAAGCGGGAAATAGCTTGGCGGTCAGTTCCCGGATATGTTCAGGAGTAACTCCAAAAAGTATTTGCCGCTTTTTAACCCTCATTTTTGTTTATTTGTCAGGTTAAAGCCCCCTATGACCGCCAATCATATAGGGGGCTTTTCCTGTTATAAGGAGGATTTATTATGTTGAAAAAAGTATTGTTAATGAGTATGGCTTTATTAGTGGGTATCAACACCGTTAATGCCTGCGAGGTAGAACACAAGGGGGCTAATAATAAAGGGGAAATCATTACAGACTTCAAGCCCTGTATGCAAGATAGTTGCCCAATTTATAAAAAATATAGAGAGTTAGAGATTATTATTGAAATTGAATTGCAAGAAAAAATGTCTGATGAACAAGTTGCTACAAAAGCAGCTAGACAGGATTTTATAAAAGCTAATACTAGAAGAATTGATAAACCGACAAAAATTGTATACAAATAAAAGAATTGAGGAAAAATTATGAAAGATTTCTACTATACAGTACACGAATGGATGTTTAAAGACCTTAAATTAAGTGGTTCGGAGCTAACAATTTATGCTGTAATTTATAGATATGCAAATGTTGAAAATCAGTATTTTACAATGACTATTAGAAGTCTTGCTGAACATTTAAATTTATCAAATGCAACAGTTCAGAAATGTATAAATTCTTTAGTCGAGAAAGATTTGATTCTAAAAAAACAGTCAATGCACGAAAATGGTATTGGACTAAAAAATGCGTATGCTATTAATTTTGACGTGTTCCAGAAAGTAGAACAACGTGTTCCAGAAAGTAGAACACAAGAAAATAATAAATATAATAATACTAGACAATTAGACAATAAGAATAATATACCAAATAGCAATATAGATAATAAACTAGGGGGTATAAGGGGGGTACGTGCTAAAACAAGCAAAGAAAATAATTTTTCGCGGTTTGATAAGCAGTTGGACGCTTTTCTTTTAGAAAATTTTTCAATAAAGAATGACAGGACTGTATTAAAAGCTTGTTTGAGTTCATATCTAAAATATCGATTAAAATTTAAATTAGAGCCAGAACAATGGCAGGCAATTTTAAATAGCCTTAAGGGCAGATCTTTTACAGAAGTATATTCAAGAGTTCAAACAGCCCTTGCGGCAGGATATAAAGTTTTAGTGCCTGTGTGGGAATTGCAACGTAAAGATAAGCCTATTGATAATATCCAACAAACTCCGGAAGATGATGGATTAGATCACACTATTATTGACAAGGTGTATTGATTATGTATGAGTATAAATTTGATCGTGAAAAATGCTGGTTTAAAGATGTTTGTGGCAAGTACAAAACAACTGACTGTTGTGCTAGTTGTTTAAGATTTATGGAATTTGATTTTTTAATTTATACTAGCCGTATTCCAAAAGTATATCAGAAATCTGTAAATTTAAAACCTGATAGTTGTGATTATAATAGTTTTGAATATCTTAATGATTTAAAACAGGATATTATTAATTTTGTGGCGGCGGGTGAAAACTTGTTTATTCACAGCTGCTTTACTGGAAATGGGAAAACTACATGGGCAACAAAATTTCTCCTGCGATACTTTAGTGAAATCTGGCTAGGTAACGGATTTAAACCTCGGGGACTGTTCCTTTCTACACAAAATTTACTGTTTTCCATAAAACAATCCTTTAATTCAGCAAATAATGTACAAGATTTATTAGATTTAATTCCTGTTGTTGATTTAGTAGTTTGGGATGATGTTGCAGTTTCAGGATTAAGCGCTTTTGAACAAAATACTTTATATGATTTTATTAATTCAAGAATGAATATGGGACTTGCTAATATTTTTACAAGTAATGTTTCTGATAAAGATTTAGAAAAACAGGTTGGTAAACGCTTATCCAGTCGAATTTTGAGTGGAGATATTGTTGCTTTGCGTGGAAAGGATAGACGTCGTGGTTAAACTTCAAATTTTAAGCAAATGTTTAAATACAGGAAGTTTTGATATTGTTACACAAAACAACCTAACAGAAGATTATTTTTTAGAATACGAAGAAGAGTTTAATTTTATTCGTAGACATGTTAGTCTTTATGGCAAAGTTCCGGATAAAGAAACAATGCTTCAAAATTTTCCAGATTTCCCAATTACAGAAGTTAAAGAAACAGACGACTTTTTAATTAGCACTCTAAGAGAAGAATATTTATATTCACAGATGGTTTCTGTAGTGCAGGAAACAGCAGATAAAATGCGGGACGATTCAAGGGAAGCTTTGAATTATTTATCTGCGCAGGTAGTTGCATTAAATAGTCAAAATATTGTTGGTGGCTCTAATATAGTTAAAAAAGCAAAAGAAAGATTAGAATTACACCAACAAAAAAAGGAATTTGGAACAAATTATATCAAAACCGGATTTCCTGAACTCGACGAAGTAATATATGGATTAGAGCCAGGAAACGAATTATTAACTGTAGCAGGAAGACCTAATCAGGGTAAAACGTGGATATTATTGAAAATGTTAGTAGAGGCATGGAAACAGGGCAAGCGTGTTGCTATGTACAGCGGCGAAATGAATGATATGCAAATTGGGTATCGTTTTGATACTTTATTAGCCAATTTTTCGAATAAAGCTCTTGTTATTGGTGAAAATGTTTCAGGTTATGAAGATTTTATTGATAAAACACAGAAAAATATGTTGCCTTTTTATGTTTTTACACCTAAAAGTTTTGGTGGTAGGGCAACCGTATCCTCTATACAATCAATGATAACGGCTTGTAAGGCTGATATCATTGGTATTGACCAATACAGTTTAATGGACGATGAAACATATCGTCGAGGAAAAAGTAAAACAGAACAATTATTTAGTATAACTGAAGGTTTAATGCGTTTATCAGAAAGATATGATATTCCAATAATCGGATTATCCCAATTAAATCGTGATGGTGATATTCGTAAAGATAACGTTCAAGACGATCCAGACTTAACTAATTTAGCCGATAGTGATAGTATCGGTCAAAATAGTTCAAAGGTATTGTTTATTAGGCAAACAGGGGCTGGCTTAAAATTATCGTTGACTAAAAATAGAACTGGTGCTGTAGGAGTAAACCTGATTTATTTTTGGGATATCGATAAAGGGCGTTTTGTTTATGTGCCAAGTGCAACGGATTCAGTAGCCCCACAAGAACGGCAAAAAGTCGAAGAAACACAACGTAAAAAATATAAAGATAGAAAAGAGGTCTTTTAATGTTTACAATTCGAGGCAAAGCTTTATTAGAAGACGATGTTTCTATTTTGCAATTTTTACAATCACAGATAGAAGAACAATTAGGTATTAGTTTGTTTGGTCGGTTTATAGTAACAGATTCAAACATACAAATTTGTTGTCCAGTTCATAACAATGGGCAAGAAAAAAGGCCTTCTTGTGGTATATCAAGAGTTGATAAGATAATAAATGGCAAAAAAATTCCAGCCGGGACTGTACATTGTTTTACATGTGGCTATACTGCAACACTACCTGAAATGATTAGTTATATTTATGGATATGATGATTCGGGTGCATATGGTACAAAGTGGCTAATAAAGAATTTTTTATCTATAGATATAGAAGATAGAAAACCTTTAGATTTAAAATTGAGTAGAAATAGTAATCATTCAGAACAACAATATGTTCCGGAAAAACAATTAGATAGATATCGTTATTATCATGATTATATGTTTAAACGAGGTCTTACTGAAGAACTTATTGAAAAATACGATATTGGTTATGATCCTAAATTTAAGTTAAAGAAAAATGAAAATACCTTTCCCTGCATAACATTCCCTGTGAGGGATATGCAGGGCAGAACTCTGTTTATTGCACGAAGGGCAATACATTTCAAGCTTTACCATTATCCAGAAAACGTGTTTAAACCTTTATATGGGGTGTATGAGCTGGATTATAGCCAGGATACATTATATGTATGTGAAAGCATAATAAACGCCATAACGGCCGTTAAATACGGCGTGGCGGCCATTGCATTATTAGGTACAGGCACGCCAGAACAATTTAATTTAATTAAAAAACTTCCATTTAGAAAGATAGTAGCCGCTTTTGATGGGGATGAAGCTGGGGATAAAGGGGCTAAAAGATTAATTAAAATTATCAATAATAAATTAGTTAAATCTTTAGTAGTTCCAAGAGGTAAAGATATTAATGATTTATCTGAGCAGGAATTTAAAAATTGCCCTGAAATTTTTTTATCCAAAAAGTATTGACTTTTGAATTTACGAAGGGTATAATGTAATTGAAGGTGAAAACCTTACAAAATTTATTTAGAAAGTGTGGTAGTAATATGAAAGTAATTTGCACAAGGAACAACGCAGAATTTGAATTGGTTAGCAAAGATGGAGATGACATCACTTTAAAAGATTTGAACTCCGGTAAAGAAAGAATTGTTAATCGCAAATCTTATGAACGCTTTTACAAGGAAGTTGAGGAAGAAGTAGTTGAGGAAGTCGAAGATCTTGAAGAAGAAGAAACTGAAGAGGAAGTTGACGAGGAAGCTTCTGAGGATTCTGAGGAAGAAGAAGTCGAAGATGCGGATGAAGACGCTGCTGAGGACTGTGAAGAAGAGGATGAAGAATCTGAGGAAGAACCTGAACCAGTAAAACCTGTAAAACGTGGTACTAAGAAAGCTGAAGCTAAAAAAGAACCAAAACCTAAAAAAGAGAAAAAAGTAAAAGAGCCTAAAGCTCCACGTCAAATTTCTCCTTTGAAAGATGTTGTTGAAACTATTGTTAAAGCCGCTGGTTGCACAATTTTTGTAACTCGTGTCAAAGGTTTCCACACCATTAAGCTTGATGGTCATATGTGCATGGCCTTTACTTTTAGCACTAAAGGAATTGTATTGTGGCTTCGTACTAAAGCTCTTGATGGCTTGAATATTGAATATAAGACTATGAAGCATATGTTTGATGCTCGTATTTCTTTGACAGAGGATAATGAGAAAACTGCAAATCTTATCCGTAAATGTGTAGCTGCTTCTGTTGAATACCAAAAAGGTGTAAATACTCGTAAGGCTCAAAAGGCAGAGGCATTAGAGGCCGCACGCCAGAAAAAATTGGAAAAAGAAGAACAAAAGAAAAAAGAAGCAATTGCTGAAAAATTGGGTGTAAAACCTAAAAAGGCTGCAAAAAAAGCATCTAAAAAAGTAGAAACTCCAGAAGTTGAGGCAGAGGCATTAGAGGACGAGGAGGAATAAAACATGGCACGAGTTCGATATGATGAAGTAGACCAATATACTACAAATACAACTAATTTTTTTCAACTTAAAGAAGATCGCGATGTTGCTACAGTAAGAATTTTGTATAATAATGTTGACGATATTGAAGCTCATTCACTTCATCGTGTCAAAATTAATGGCCGAGATAAATGGGTTGAATGCCTAAGACAGATTAATGATTCTGTGGAAGTTTGTCCGTTATGTGCTTCTGGAAATAAAATTCAATTACGGGTTTTTGTTCCATTATATATAGAAGATGATGGTTCTGTTAAATTATGGGAACGTGGTAAAAAGTTTATCGATAAGCTCACAAGTTTATGTGCGCGTTATAATCCTTTATGCTCACAATCAATTGAAATTGAACGTAATGGAGCAAAAGGAGAACAAACTACTGAATATCTTTTGTTTCCAATAAAAGGTGACGATAAAACATTGGAAGATTTTCCAGAAGTTCCAGAAGTTCCGGAAACATTCTTATTAAATAAAACAGCTGAAGAATTGGATGAATTTTTAGATACTGGTAAAATGCCAGGATTGGAAGAACAATCCCAAAGAAGAAATCCTGCCACAGATGAAGGGGTTAAAAGACGTACACCCGCAGAACCTAAAGCTCGACGTAATCGTAGAGAAAGCTTCTAATGGCTCTATTTGATTTTAAACCTCGTTCATCAAAAATAACGGATGCACAAGTTGTCAATAAAGCTAAATCAAAATTACCTATATTATCTGCCGGAAACGTAAAGTTGAAGGCAGGTAATCTATCTAGTCGAATTACTTCAATTAAAGCCATGACAAATAGGTATTTTGCTGATAAAAAAGATATGTACTTAAATGTTATGGACGAAGCTATTTTAATAGATTTAATTGATAAATTTATTGAAAATGGTATTGGGGCAATTGATACAGAAACAACAAGTTTAGATCCCATCACTACAACTTTAGCAGGTGTTTGTTTATATACTCCAGGATATAAAGCTGCTTATGTACCTGTAAATCATGTTAGTTATATGACAGGTATGCCGATCAAAGGGCAAATTTCAGCTGAAATTGTTAAACGTGAATTACAGCGTTTAATAGATGCAAAAGTGAAAATTGATATGTTTAATAGCGATTTTGACTGTAGGGTATTAAAACATACTTTAGGTATTAAAATGTTTTGTTGGTGGGATGGCTATATTGCACAACGACTGCTCGATGAAAATAATAAAAATAATAGCTTAAAAGGTTTATGGGATAAGTACGTTAATAAAGGCAAGGATAAATCGCATACATTTTCAGAGTTGTTTGCGGGTATTCCGTTTACATTGATTCCTGTTGATGTTGCGTATTTATATGCGGCTAATGACCCTATGATTACATATGAATTAGCCGAATTTCAACGTCCGTTTTTAACCGATACTGAAGTATGCAGAGAGTATGAGTTGCAAGATGTTGCTAAAATATTCCATGAATTAGAAATGCCATTGGTTCCAATCGTTTCTGAAATGGAAGATACAGGAGTATTTCTTGATTTAGAGGTTCAGCAAAAGTTATCTGAAAAGTATAACAAGCTTATGAGTGAAGCTGCGGTAGAGTTCGAAGAAACTCTTTCACTCTATGAATCTGAAATCGAAGAATATAGAATCAAACAAGGTTCTTCTTGTAAACTGCCTGAGAAGATTAATCCAGCCAGTCCAGAGCAACTATCTATCCTGTTGTATGATATTATGAAACTGCCTCCAGTAAGCAAGAAGAAACCTCGTGGCACAGGAGAAGAAATTCTTGAGCAGTTTGATAATCCATTGGTAACGGCCTTATTGAAATTTCGTAAGGCTTCAAAGTTAGTATCTACATATGTAGATAAATTCCCAAAAATTATAAATGCAAAAACAGGGAGGATTCATGCGAGATTTAATCAACTTGGAACAATTACAGGTCGTTTCTCGAGTGATGACCCTAATTTGCAAAATATTCCAAGCCATGCAAAAGACATACGAAAAATGTTCAAGGCTAGTGACGGCTATGTAATGTTATCCTGCGATTACTCAGCTCAGGAACCTCGATTGACCGTGCATTTAGCGCAGGACGAAAAAGGTATTCAGGCTTATATCGATGGAAAAGATTTGTACGCCGAAATCGCTTCATTAGCTTTCAATGTTCCGTATGATGACTGTTTGGAATTTAGACCCGATGGCACACACAATCCTGAAGGAAAGGAAAGACGTAGTCGAGCAAAGGCTATTCTTTTAGGTATTAACTATGATAAAGGAATCCCGGCTATTGCAGATGATTTACATATTTCTAAAAAATTAGCTCAGGAAATATACGATGCAGTTTTAAACGCTTTTCCTAAATTAAAAACATTTAGAGAAGAGAGTCGGCAAATGGCAAGAGATCTAGGTTATGTAACTACTGCATGGGGAAGAAAAAGAAGACTTCCTGATATGCAATTAGACACCTACGAATTTTATTGGAAAGATGGTGTGTCGAAAGACTATGACCCACTTGCCGATGATGAAGATCAAAATACTGAAGTACCTGAAGAAATCGTAACATATTATTGGAATAAATTAGCTGGATGTAAGAGCTTTAAGCAACATCAAGCCGTAATTGAAGAGGCGAATAATGAGGGTATAAAGGTAGTTGATAATCGGATGAAAATTGCTGATGCAACTCGTATGTGTGTAAATGCTAGGGTACAAGGAAGTGCGGCTGACCTAACAAAATTCGCCATGTTATCTATTAGTCGTTGTGAAGAGTTAAAACAGCTTGGCTTCCGACTACTTATTCAGGTACATGATGAAATTATTGGGGAATGTCCAGAGGAGAATAAAATAAGATGTGCTGAATTACTTTCTGAATGTATGATAAATGCAGCCTCACTCTCTGTGCCTTTAAAATGTGATGTTGAAATCACAAAGTGTTGGTATGAAAACGAATAAGACTATTAATAACCATTACGACTGAATCGTAATGGTTATTTTTATTGACATTATTATAATAGTAAGGTATAATAGTAATATAAACAGAAAGGGGGTTTGTAATGTTAGATTTATATTTTGCGGGACAAGTTACGGATCATGTAGATAAGTGCTTGTTCGATATGGGAGCCAATCATCTATTCAGTTATTTGAACGAAAGGAAAAATATTGATAGATGGATTGGCTGGATTAATCAATACGGTCGAAAAGGTAAACTATTTATTGACAGTGGTGCTTTTACTGCATGGACTAAAGGTACATATATTAATGTTGATGATTATGTTTACTTTTTAAACGACAGAGTGCAGTATATTGATTTATTTGGTCAATTAGACTGTATTCCAGGAAACATCAGGCAAAAGCCTACACAAGCACAAGTATTAGATGCAGCTGTAAAAACATGGAAAAATTATTTGTATATGAGGGATGCTGTTTTAAATAAGGATGGCTTACTATATACGTTCCATGTGGGTGAACCGATATGGTGTTTGCGTAGAGCCTTAGAATGGCGAGATGAAAATGGCCAACCATTAAAATATATCGCTCTTGGTGGTATGGTGGGCAAGCCTAAAGATGTACAAAAGAACTTTTTATCGTTATGTTTTGATATTATAAAAAGTTCGAGTAATCCCAATGTTAAAATCCATGCTTTTGGAATGACTGTAAGAAAAACTTTAGTCCAATATCCAGTTACTTCTGCGGATAGTTCTTCATGGATTCAAAGCGGGCATAATGGAGCAATTTATACTCCATGGGGTACTATTATTATTAGTGCTCAGCAAAAGGATAAAATGGCTCACCCTTTAAATGGTAGTGCCGTAGCTTTGGAAGATTTAAAATCTTACATTAAAAGCAAGAATTTCGATTTTGAGCAGTTAATGGAAGATTATGTTCAGCGCGATTTGTGGAATGTAACATTTTTGATGGATTGGGCAAAAGAATATACTTATCATGGTGGAAAAATTATTAGGAGGCGATTATTTTGAAAGCAGTTGTATTGTTGAGCGGTGGTGTTGATAGCGCTACTTGTTTAGGTATGGCAGTTGATTGTTATGGCAATAAAGAAGTAACAGCGTTATCTATTTACTACGGCCAAAAACATGAGAAAGAATTAGCTTGTGCTAAAAAGTTAGCAGAACATTATAATGTTCAACATATTGTTCGGGATATTAGTAGTATTATGGAATTGAGTGATTGCTGTTTATTAAAAAATAGTAAAAATGAAATTAAACATACTACCTATGCCGAACAATTAAAGGAATTAGGTGGTGAAGGGACTGTTAGTACCTATGTACCATTTCGTAACGGCTTAATGTTATCTTCAGCGGCGTCTTTGGCTTATTCCCTCGGGGGCTGTGAAGTGTGGTATGGCGCTCATGCAGATGATGCGGCTGGTAGGGCATATCCGGACTGTACTCCTGAATTTGTGGATGCCATGCGTAAAGCAATTTTAGAAGGTACTGGCGGCCAACTTACATTAAGAGCTCCTTTGATTATGTTTAATAAAGGCGAAGTTGTTAAAGCTGGATTGTCATTGAAAGTCCCTTATAGGTTTACATGGTCTTGTTATGAGGGTGGAGAAAAACCTTGTGGAGTATGTGGTACATGTAGAGATAGAGCTCATGCTTTTGAAGTTAATGGTGTAAAAGATCCAGCTTTGCGAGGTTAATTATGGCAAAAATGGTAGACGGTAAAACCATCAAAGAACTAGAAACAAGAGCAAAGACTGCTTTATATGCAAATGAATATACTAATGGTAATTTATTAGTTTCTGCTGAAGTATTATTAAATCTTATTCACGAAGTAAAAGTAAAAAGATATCATAATCGTATTAAACCAGGAGGAAGAAAATGTACACAGTTATCAAAGAATTAGAAATATCTGCATCTCATTATTTAAATCTGCCTTATGAGAGTAAATGCGCTAATCTTCACGGTCATAATTGGAAAGTTAAAATTTATTGCAAAGCTAGAGAACTTTCTGATTATGGCATGGTTGAGGATTTTACACATATTAAAAAATGTGTAATGGATGTATTCGATCATCAAAGTATTAATCAAGTTGTTCCTTTTAATCCAACAGCTGAAAATATTGCAAAATATATTTGTGATATTATTCCAACGTGTTACAGAGTAGAAGTACAAGAAAGCGAAGGGAATTTAGCAATTTATGAACAAGAAGATATATAGTGTAAATGAAATGTTTTTAAGTGTGGAAGGTGAAGGAATTAGAACTGGATTTCTTTCAACTTTTGTACGCTTTAATGGCTGTAACTTATGTTGTAGTTATTGTGATACCCTTTACGCACAAGATGTTCAAGAACCAAATATGTCTTTACAGGAAATTCTTGAAAGCATTGCTAAAATTGGTTGTTGCCGTGTAACTTTAACAGGTGGAGAACCATTATTTAGAGCGGGTATGAACGATCTTATTGAAGCTTTATCTTGGGGTGGGTATCATGTAAATATTGAAACAAATGGTTCTGTGCCGATTGAACCATGTTGTAGTTTGCCCGGAGTATTTGTTACAATGGATTGGAAATGTCCGAGTAGTGGTATGCTAGGTTCAATGCTTGAAAGTAATCTTAAAAAGCTCACTTATAATGATGTATTGAAATTCGTTGTTGCTACTAAAGAAGATTTAGAAGAATTTAAACGAATTTATAATATGGATTTGATTTGTACCTATGTTCTTAGCCCAGTGTATGGGCAGATTGAACCGAAAGAACTTGTTCAATTTGTTAAAGATAATATGTTTGAAAATACAATGGTACAAGTTCAACTTCATAAAATTATATGGAATCCGGATGAAAGAGGAGTATAAAATGGAAAATACTAAAGAACAAATGCTTATATCCGCAGGAGAGCTTATTTTACAGGCTTTTGGAAAAGATCTTCAAGATCCTTCATTAAAGGAAACTCCTAAAAGATTTGCAAAAATGATGTTAGAGCAACTTGAGGGTGAGTTCTATTCTGATTCCGATCTTGTTAGTAAGTTTGGCAAGTGTTTTGAAACAACTGGTCACGGTATTGTAACCTGTACAAATATTCCTGTTTTTAGTCACTGTGAACATCATCTTGCATTGATGTATAATATGAATGTAAGTATTGGATATTATCCAAGAACGAAAGTAATTGGACTTTCGAAGATGGCACGTATTGCTGATATGGTTGCAAAAAGATTTCAAATTCAGGAAAGAATGGGATTTAGTATTCATCGTATTATGTCTGCTATTTTATCGACTGACAATGTAATTGTAATGATTGAAGGAGAACATTCTTGTATGACTGCAAGAGGTATTAAAAAGCCAGGAGCGGTTACAAGAACTTTGCATACTAGTGGCGTTTTTGAAAATCTTGATGAACAACAATCTTTTATTAATTTAGTAAGGAGTAGTAAATAATGAAAATTGATATTATTACATCAGAGTTAAAAGATATGGTATCCAGAGTTGTTAAAGGTGCAAGTTGTGATAAACTTATTCCTTTAACGAATTATATTGGTTTTGAAGTAAAAGATAATGTATTGTGTTTAAGAACTACAGATGGAGCTAATTTTTTAAGTATTTACAAAGATAAAGTAAAAGCTCCAAATATTTCTTGTGTATTGCCTGTTGCAAGTTTTGCTAAGCTTGTAAGTAAAACAACAAGTGAGCATATTATTCTTACCATTGAGGAAGGTGTTTTAACTTTTAAAGGTAATGGATATTATCATATTGAGCTTGTACTGGACGAAAATGGGGATATATTGCAATTTCCGGACGTTTCCATAGAAATACCTGAGGATGTTAAACCCGTACGTGTTAAACAGCCAATTCTTCAGGCGGTTTATGATATTTGCACAGCAAGCTTAGCTAAAACCATTGAAAATCCTGTAATAACTGGATATTATTTCAATGACAGGGTAATGACCACGGATAGCTTGAGGCTTTGCGTATATTCAGTAAATGTTTTTAAAAGACCTGCATTATTGCCAATCGAATTATTGAAATTGTCAACTCTAATTACAGAGGAAGATGTACAGGTATATTTCGTAGATAATGATGTTATCATTAAATCCAAAACGATTGAAATTGCAGGCACACAATTAGAAGATATTGAATCGTATCCTGTAGAAGCTCTTGATGGTTTTTTAGAAACAGAATTTCCTTCTACTTGTACAATTAAAAAATCTTTAGTGCAAGCGGCATTAGACCGTTTAAGTATTTTCGTATCTGAATATGATAAAAATACTATTAAATTGTTGTTTACTAAAACAGGCCTTAAAATGATTTCTTCAAGAACAAAAGCAGAAGAAATTATTCCATATGATGAAAGTGATGATTTTAAAGAATTTGAGTGCTTATTGGACATTGTTCAATTTAAAGAACTTGTAAATACTTTATCCACAGATATTATCACTTTATCCTATGGCACACCAACAGCTATTAAAATGGTAGAAGGTAAAGTCGTTCAAATTTTATCTTCTTTAGACGAGGATATCGATGGCTAAATCTTCTTTAAAAAATTTACTTACTTTAGTAAATGAGGCAAAGAAGCAAAGTCCAGTAGCACAATCTTTTTTACAAGATTATTTGCAGTCCATTGAAAGAACAGCAAATAGTAATAAACGTAAACCTAGTGCTCATTATAAGCCCAGCAGTTTGAATTGTATTCGTAATATGTTTTATCAAATTGTTGAGCAAGAACCTGACAGTTCTATTAAAGAGGCTCCCCTTATCGGTATAGGGGAGTCTGGAACTGATAGGCATGAACATTTACAAAATGCTGTTATTGAAATGAAAAAGAATGGCTTTGCTTGTGAATATTTAGATGTGGCTAAATATGTTGAACAAAAAGAATTACCCGGAATTATTGTAAAAGGTAAACGAGGTATTGAAACACAGCTTTTTAATGAAACTTGGAATATTAGTTTTTTATGCGATGGTATTATTAAATATAGAGGTGAGTTATACATTATAGAGTTTAAGACAGAAGTTTCCCGCAAGTTTGTTACTCGTAATGATGTAGATGAAGACCATAAAAGACAGGCCATTGCATATTCCTTATCTTTAGGACTTGATAAAATTATATTCGTTTATGAAAATAGGGATACTTGCGAAAAGAAATGTTATTTGCTTGAAATAACAGAAAAAATGAAAAAAGATTTAATACAATTAATACAGGATTGTGATGATTATGTGGATGCGAATATAGTACCGCCAAAACCTGTTGGTATTAAAGCTAAAATTTGTCAATACTGTATATATCGTTCACAATGTAGAAAGGATTAGGAAAATGCCTGTTTCATTAGGAAAAAAGTTTGAAGCTTTAATCGCTTCCCAGCTTGATGATTGCGGTGTATGTTTTGACCGTTTTAAAGATGATACAGCAGGGTATAAAGGTATTCGTAATATTTGTGATTTTGTTGTATTTTTTAATGGCTATTTGATTTATATTGAATGTAAAACTATTCATGGTAAAAGTTTTAATTTTAAAAATTTAACTGATAATCAATATAATGGCCTGCAAAATAAGAGTTCTTATAATTCAGTTATTGCGGGTATCTTGTTATGGTTTGTCGACGAGGATTTAACGATATTTGTACCTGCAAGAGTTTTATATATGTTGAAAGAGGTAGATGAACAAAAATCTATCAAAATAAATGATCTTCCTGGTGGCTGTATTGTTTTTAAAGGTAAAAAGAAAAGAACATTTTTTGAATATGATATTAAGCATAATTTACAAAAAATAATAGAGGACAGGATGAAATATGGAAATTGAACAATCTTTAGTTACAGACAGATTAAATTCTATTAATACTAATCAAAGAGCTTTAACACGTCATATTAATTCAATTGTAAAAGAGTGTTGTGGTTCTTTAGATAATTTAATGAATACAATTCGAGAAACGATTTCAAATCCTAATGTAACATTAACAAATGAACAACTTGATTATTTTATTTTAAATTTACCTGCCTTAATGTATTACGCTTATGAAAAGCAAGAACTTGTGGGTATGCGTGAAGATATTGCTAAACAAGAAAAATTACAACGTTATAATGACAGTTATTCAAGTTATGAAGGTACTGCCATAGAACGTAAACAATTAGCTGAATCTGATATTGTTTATGATGTGTTGGTTATAAGTATTTATAGTCGTGCAAGAAAGCAAATTCAGAATAAATTAGATTTAGCGACAGAAATGTTACAAAGTTTGAAAAAGGTCGCCACAAGACGTATTAGTGAAAATGATTTTAATAACCTTAATAATATGGGATATAAGGAGAATTTATAATGTACGATAGCACAATTTTTAACTGTTATATTAATGAAATTGGAGATCTTAAAATTCAAGAAATTGTTGAGGAATGTTTGCAAAAATGCCCTAAAGAATTTTATACAATGCCAGCCTCAACCACAGGTAAATATCACCCGCCTTTTGCTCTTGGTGAAGGTGGATTAGTTCGTCACACATTAGCAGCTTGTTGCTGGGCTAAAGATTTATTGCAGTTAGAGCAATATTCCATTTTATTGCCAAAAGCAGATTATATTCTAGCCGCTTTGATTTTGCATGATAGCGTTAAAAAAGGTTTTGGAAAATCAAAATATACTGTTTTCGAACATCCTATTTATGCAGCGGAACTTGTGACAAATGTTTGTGAAGAATTAGCTGAAACTAATGGTTCTAGAAGATATATTGAATGTGGTGCAGTTATTAGTCGTTTAATTGCTTCTCATATGGGGCAGTGGAATAGGGCTTTTAACAGTAATGTAACTTTACCGAAACCAAAATCAGACATACAACAATTTGTTCATTTATGTGATTATTTAGCAAGCAGAAAGGGTGATCCTGATGTCTATATTAACAGTAGTGCAGGAAGTGAACAAGAAATTTAAATCTGAAGTTATATTTCAGGGTCGAGTAAAATATGAGCAAAGTAAGAATAAATTAAAATTTACAAGTTGCAGATTAAACTATATGCTTTATGGAGGTTTACCTCGAGGTAAACTGATTGAATTTGCAGGGGAAGAAAATTCCGGAAAAACAACTACAGCCCTTGACGCTGTTGGTAATGCACAGGTATTGTTTGCACAAGAATATGAAGATGAATTAAAAGCTTTTGAAGAAATTCCAAAGAGAAATAAATCACAAGAAGAAGCCTATAAACATTTAAAAGCAAGAGGACCTTTAAAATGCTTATTTGTGGATTGTGAGAATACATTGGACGAAGATTGGGCTGAATTATTAGGAGTAAATGTAGACGAGTTGTGGGTAGTAAAACCAACTAACCAAACGGCAGAACAAGTTTTCGACATTGTACAAAACCTTTTAGAAACAGGGGAATTTGGACTCGCTGTGTTAGATAGTCTTGCAGTATTGATTTCACAGGATGTTTATGAAGAATCCAATGAAAAAAGAAGTTATGGTGGCATTTCAATTCCACTAACAAGATTTACTAAACAGTTAGTTCAAATTTGTTCAAGATTTAATACTACTTTTATCGGTATTAATCAATTAAGGGATAAGATTAATAGCCCTATGGGTGGCAAGGATACTACTGGTGGGCGTGCATGGAAACATAATGCAATAATTCGATTATTTTTTAGTAAGGGTAATTTCTTTGATGAAAATGGTAAAGATTTAACAAGAAATACAGAATCCCCCGCAGGTAATTATGTGTTGATAAATATGCCAAAAACAAAAGCATGTAGACCTGACCGTCGTGTTGGTAGTTATACACTTAACTATACTTTTGGAATTGATTGGGTATCAGATTTAGTAGACCTTGCAATTAAATTAGGTTACATTGACCAATCCGGAGCATGGTTTAGATTTGTATCAAAAGATGGTGAAATTTTAACTGATGTAGATGGTGAAGAAATTAAATTACAAGGTAGGCAATCTGTTGTTGAATTTTTAGAAGCAGAAGAAAACTTGGATTTCCTTCAAGATTTGGATGATGACATTGCAAAAGCTATTTCCTCTAATGTTCGTTGAAAATAATCATTGACAATGACCCTGTATGATAGTATAATAGTATCATACAGGGGGGGGGCGGTAAATGCCACTATTTGATATTAAAAAGTTAGCTAAAAAAGAACCTATTATTCCAGAAGATATTAAAATACTGATTAAGCGTCGAAGGTTACAATTAATAGTTCATAGTTGCATTTATTACAGATTAAATGATAATTTAATTTCTGATGCAACTTATGATAAATGGGCGAGGGAGTTGGCAAAACTTCATCAGAAATATGGTGTAATAAAGATAAATTGTTACGATGAATTTTTTAGTGATTGGGTATACGCACTAGGAAAAACATATTCTGGATTTCAATTGCCTATTAATAATTATGAAATTGTAACTTTAGCACAGGACTTGATAAAGGAGTTTAATTCTAATGGACACAAGAAAATATAGCAATTTACAAGAAAAAAGAATTGCTAAAAAGCTTCACGGAAGAAAGCAGTTAAACAGTGGGGCTACTATGTTTCAGAAAGGAGATGTAATTACTGATAAGCTATTAATTGAATGTAAAACTAAAGTTAAAGAATCTAAATCTATTTCAATTCAAAAAGATTGGATTGAAAAGTTAAAGGAAGAAGCATTTGCAATGCGTCGTCCTTATTGGGCAATAACATTTAATTTCGGAGATAATGAAGATTACTTTATTATTAATGAAAAACTATTTAAACAATTAATGGAGGGTTTACAAGATGAATAATAATACTGTAATGCGAGTTTTAACATTTATGAATCAGGTGAATGAGGGAGTTTTAACATTTATGAATCAGGTGAATGAGGGAGTTTTTGGAGATAGCGAAAGTAACAAAAAAGAAATTATTGAATTTTTAAGTAGTGTTCCAGATTTTGGTGATTTTGTTGAAAAAGAAAAAACAGTTACCTGTGATATATCAGCTGTTTTTACAGCCCATGAAACTGGTTTTTCATCTGATGTGGAGGTTAATGGATGTGAACTTGGTATTTTATATGCTATTATGGGAATTGTTATTGATGTTGCAAGACGTCATAAAATTTCACCTCTAGCTTTATGTATAGGTTTAATATCAATATTACTTAATGATGAAAAGATGACTAAGGATTTAAAAGATAATAAAGAAGATTCTTTATTTGAAATTTTGAAGAAGATGAACAAGGAGTTTATGAATTAAAATGATTTCACTCGCTGTTAAATATAGACCAACAACTTTTAATGACGTAGTAGCTCAAGAGAATATTAAAGCTATTCTTGAACAGCAAATTGTTACAAAAAATCATAAAAATTGTTACTTATTTACTGGCGGTGCTGGCACAGGTAAAACAACCTGTGCTCGCATTTTTGCCAATGAATTAAATGGTGGTAAAGGTAAAGCCATTGAAATTGATGCCGCTTCCAATAATGGCGTTGAAAATGTTCGTAACATTATTGATGACTCTAAACACAAATCTTTAGACGGTGAATTTAAAATTTATATTTTAGACGAAGTTCATATGTTAAGTACAGGCGCATGGAATGCCATGTTAAAACTTTTAGAAGAACCTCCACTAAAAACAATCTTTCTAATGTGTACTACAGACCCACAAAAAATCCCGGCTACAATATTAAGTCGAGTTCAACGATTTGATTTTCATCGTATCCCAACAAATCAAATTGTGGAAAGATTAGATTTAATTCTTCAAAAGGAAAATTATGATCTTGAAGTTAATGCAGGGATTTGTTATGAATGGGATAAAGAGGCATTAGAGTACATCGCTAAAATTGCAGATGGCGGAATGAGAGATGCCATTACATTATTAGATAAATGTTTATCTTATAGTAGGGATATTACCGTTGAAAATGTAGTTAACGCATTAGGGGCAACAGATTATGGTGTAATGTTTGAATTACTGGAATATATATATGAAAAAGACGAGTTTAACATTATAGAAACCATTGAAAATATATATATGGATGGCAAAGATTTAAAACAATTTACACGCCAATTCTTTTTCTTTGTACTTGATTTAGTTAAATATAATAGTTGTCATAATTTTGATTATGTTCAAATTCCTAGTTCTTACAGCAAAGAGTGTAAATTAGAAACTGGCAAGAAGCAATTTATAATTGTTTTAACTGGTGAATTGCAAGAACTACTTAATCGTATTAAATGGGAGCAGAATCCAAAGCAATTTATTATTGCAGGGTTGTTGACATTATGATGCAAGAAGAATTAAAAAATACTTTAGATAATTTAACATTTGCAAGATTTATGATTATTTCGGGGGCTAGTTCTATAGCCTCCGAAGATATTGCAGAGTGTATTAGCGCTAGATTGCAAACAGTTTATATTCATTGTGGTAATAAAGTTGATGATGTTCGTAATATTATTTCAATGGCATATAAACAAACAAAACCTATTATGTATGTTTTTAAAGATTGCGATAATATGAGTAATGCAGCTAAAAATGCTTTACTAAAAGTCATTGAAGAACCTCCACAACAGGCTTACTTTGTAATGTTATTGAAAAGTACATCAAATACATTGGCAACTATATTAAGTCGTGGTATGTTAATTTCTTTATTACCATTTCCACCTTCAGAACTTAAAGAATATGCTCTACAAATTCAGCCAAAACTAAAGAATGAAGAATTGACGAAAATTGCAAAAGTCTGTGAAACTCCGGAACAGGTAAAAATGTTATTAAATTATGGTGTTCAGGATTTTTGTGATTATGTTCGTAAGGTTGTTGAAAATATTCCAGAAGTCACAGTTACAAATTGTTTAAAAATAGCAAATCAGATAAACTTTAAAGAAGAGGAAGATAAATATGATCTGGAATTATTTTTAAATACTTATACGAACTATCTTTTAGAATGTTTTATTGATGGGGATTATGATAAAGAACAATTAGATTTTTCAACTCAATCTACTTTGAAATTAAAATCCATTTTGCAGTATAGTGGTATTAATAAAGCCATGGCTTTTAAAAAATGGTTAATTCAGCAATGGGAAATTTTAGGGGGTGAAAATGTTGAATGAAGAAAAAATTGCATTATTAAATGTTGGCGACGAGCTTTATGTTGGAGTTATTTATAAGCAACGAATATTATATCGTCATGCAAAATTTCTTAGTTATGATCCAGAAACAAGAATTTTAAAAGCACTAGGTGATAAACGTAATAAAAATACAGGAAAGTTAATTTGTAATATAGAACATAAATTTCCTTTAGATAAAATCGTTTTATTAGGTGTTCAGGGAATCACTATATTCGCAGATGAAAATTATTATGAAAAAGAATAAAATACGTCAGATATATCGGGATATTATTAAGAAAAATATTCGCATTTGCAGGTGTGGGAAATTGACACGCCTGCAAATAATATTTATTGGGAATGTAAAATATCGTCAATATGTATGTCATAAATGCGGATTAATATATCAAGTGAGGTACGATAAGAAATGAATATAGCTGAATTAAAAACACAAATCAAATCGAATGAATTAGATAATGTGTATATTTTTATTGGTGAAGAAATTTATATTCGAAATGTTTATATAGATAATATTGCAGATTTAGGTTATTTAAAACAGGAAATGCCAACAGTGGCAGATGTTTTTAAAAAATTAGGGGCTAATAAACTAATAAACAAGCCTGTATTATATGTTATTAGAGATGATACGGACTTTATAAAACAGGATATTGTTGTATGGCAACGGTTAGAGGCTTTGTGTACTTCCGGAGCCTGTAAAGTAATACTCGTTTATAACACATTAGATAAACGAAGTAAATTTTATAAACATTATGAAGATACTATAGTTAATTTTGAAAAATTATCGGAGCCTATTTTAATTAAGTATATTCAAAAAGATTCCAATTTAGATACAGCACAGGCAAAAGATTTAATTAAAAGATGTTCTTCAAACTATACATTATGTTTATTAGAACTAGATAAATTAAAAATGCTGGCACAAGTAAATAATACAACAATTAGTAAGCTATATAATAAAGCTGTTAATGATGGAGTATTAATTGCACTACCTACAGCCGAGTTACAATTATATATTAATGCAGTTTTAGAACGTGATTTTGCCAAGGCTATTGAAATTTCTAAAATGTTAGACGAAAAGACAGATCCACCTCTAAAAGTATTAGCTTTTTTATACAATACTTTTGAAGCATTATTCTCCGTTGTAGCATATGAGTCCGGTTATAGTTTCAAAAAAAATGAGTCCGGTGTGAATTTTTGGGCTGTGAAAAATGCTGAAATTTTTAGTTTTAAATGGCAAATTGCCGAGGTTCGAGATGTTATGGATTATATTCAAAGTGTTGAAAGTGGAATAAAGATGGGCATTGTATTCGCCGAAACAGCCATGGATAATTTAGCCGTTCTATTTATGACAATACAATTAGGATTAGAAATTCGAAATTCTAAATAAAGCATTTGTGAAATTTGATTGCGAATTGTTTTCCTGATGTTCAATCGAAAAGAATGTGTTGTAAATTTTGTAAGTGCAAAAGGGCAGCATTATATCCACGAGGGCAGCAATTGATTTTTGGGGGCAGCATCATGATTAAAAATATCACTCATTGCGGTGTGGTAAACCATTGAAGGATAGCATTTCAAGACAAAGAGGATACGGTGCTGAATGTTATAAAATCATAACTAGGAATCGTTCCTATAAGAATTATAATTTATTGAGGATTGGTGAACAAAATGGAAATAGTGGCAAAAAGGATTTACAGGGAAATTGAAAATATTCTTATTAGAAATAATAAAGTTCCTAATAATGTAAATCAAAAAGCAAATAATATTTTTAAATGTGTACAAGCATTAAAGAGTTATTGTCAACAACACAGCGATTTACATTATAACCTAATAGTTGAATATTACGAAACTCCTTTTACTATTAATCGTGACCAAAAATTAAAACAATTTGCTGATATGCTACAACAAAAAAAACTTTATACAATACCAGTCGAAAATGCTTGACTAGTATTTAATTTTATGGTATACTTTAGTTACAAATAAAAAAGGGGTGTATATCATGAAAAAATTTCAATTATTAAAATGGACTGCCGAGGTTAGGGAAAAAGAACTGCAATTTCTGTTTTTTAATGGCCATAGCGTTGATTTGTTAGACGACTCTAACCCCACTGTAATATTCGAAACTGAGTCCGAAAGCGAAGCCTATAATTATTTAGAAAAAGAAAGCGAATTGCTTTGCATTCATATTTTTAACCACTGCGGTTTAAAGTTCGCCAATGTTGACTGCCTTATGTTGCAGGAAGTTGAAGTAGACGAAGACGGCGATGTTGTAGAATGTGAATATCTGGATATTCGTTACCCGGAGGGGGAATAAAAAATGAAAAAGTTAACAGTAATACTATTTATATTGGTAGTTACCTTTTTAACAACTCGGCCAGTCGATTCGCCTGAAGGTTTTAAGCCAAAACCACGGCTAATCACCCAAAACGAAACACACGAATTTTACGAAGAGCCACAAACACACACTATAATTAAGGTTAACAAGCGTACTGGCGAGGCAGTCGACCTGCAAAAAACTCGTGAACAGTTATTTAAATAGCCTGTATTTGCAGGCTATTTTTTTTGCATTTTTGCCAATTACCCTAAATTTATTCATATTTTAGTTTTAACGGTTTTTAGGCTTTACAGGTATAAATATATGCGGTCACACTAAAAAACTTAATACAGGCCATTTATGAAGACGAAAGTTATCCACAGGCTGTGAATAAAGTTGTGGATAACTTTTTTTGAAAATTTTTTCATAAAAAGTGTTGACTTTTAAATCACAATCGTTTATAATTAAGTTACAAGGTAAACAAATAATAAAGGGGGCAAAAATATGTTAACTAAAAAACAAAATATTGAATTAGGTCGGTTTGCATTGGATATCGAAAGCCATGATGAACAATTTAAATATATGTTGCTAAACCGACTGCAAACAGATTGCAAATACTATTTAGGCTATGGCAACGGCAATGAATGCCGCTTGTGGGGCGAAACTGTTGAAATGCACATCGAATATATGTACATTATATATGATAGTTTAAAAATTAAGCCAGAATGGCTAACCGAGCAACAAATTAAAGTTTATAGCGATTTAATGTTACAAATTAAAAATGATAAAAATTTTTAAAAAGTGCTTGACTTTATAAGCAAAATCGTTTATAATAAGTATAACAAATAAACAAGGGGGTCATAAAAATGACTGAACAAAAATTAAACAAACTCGAACAACAAATTATTAAATTAAATTACAAAACATTAGCAAAAAACCTGCAAATATCGTGGCTGAATTTGCAGTGAATGCAAGGGGTAAAAGTTACCGTTTTGCGCTGGCAACAATTTTAGCTAATAATTATGGTGTAAAATTAATATGGGCTGAAAAAATGATTCCAGTATTTTATGGTTACGAAAATAACGCTAAAACGGTTACCAAAATTTACGAATGGTTATGGCAGGCCATTCACCGTATGGCCGATAGTTACCAAACGAAAATTTGGAAACAGGGTAACGGAGTTAAAGGCGTGTATAACAGTTTTGTCGATGGTTTTTTAGTAGGTTTAAAAAAGGAGCTTGACAAAAACTGCACGGCTTTAAAAATTACAGTTGCCGAGGAAGTAAATACCGAGTTCGACAAATTTATGGCCGAAAAAGGGGCAGGCACTTTTAAAACTAAAAAGCGTAACGCCCCTGTTGATACATGTGCATTTTTGCAAGGAGTAGCTGAAGGTTCGACTATTATGCAACGTAAACAAGTGGAGGCTAAATAATGTTAATCATGTTGCTAGTATCATGCGTCATTGTGTTTGGCGCATGGTACTTAATTAATAACGAATACGCTTTTACAAAATTATGTGGTTTTATTGTAGTAACAATTATTTATATTGCAGGTTTCCCTATTTTCATGCTGCTCAATTGGTATAAAATGTTAAAAAGGTTTAATAACACATTTAGGAAGGATGACTAATATGAAAAATGGTGTACATTTACAAGGTTTTAAGGGCTATTTTGAAGGTACTAAAGCAATTGATATTAAAGTTGGCGATGTATTAGTTTGGAATTATGGATTATTAAGCAAAGTTATTAGTAAAGAAATATCACCTTCAGGTAAAAGTGTTTATTTAATTACACAGTCAGTTACTAAAACAGTTAACGGTGAGGCTAAATATGGTATGTTACGTCGAAATCGATATAACATCAATACTTTATTAGTCACTAATCCATTAGTACTTATTGACCCGGAGGTGTAATTATGATTATTGGAAATGATATAGTATTAAATGTTGAGGACTTTTTAGGAGCAATGATTAATAGTTATTTACTGTTTGCTCCTTATGCCGACCTTTCATATGATGAAATAGCCCAATTACTTGAAGAGTATTTTTGTGATTATATAGCACAATATGGTATTGTAATATTAAAACTATATACGAAAAAAACCGAAAAAGGAATATTTATTGATTATAAATATAATTGCATTAAAAAGTGTTATATTTATACCCAACAATTTTAAAAAAGTTTAAAAAAAAGTATTGATTTTGCTATAAAACTATGTTATAATTTATTTAACAGGTAAAGCAAAGTCAATACTTGTTAAAAACAAAAAAGGGGTGTACATTATGAACTTATACGAATTATTTAAAAAATTTGAAACTGAATTTTTGGCAGGCCACGAAAAAATTAAAACAGAGCTTGACTTCGAACTTTTCGTCGGCAAACTGAGTGAACAAATTTTAGGTGATGTATATAGCCTTGACACTGTTTATAAAACTGGGGGTAATCATATTGAAGTCACTGCCGTTGGCTATGGTTACAGTTTTGAAGTTGGATATCATATTACTAAACATAAACTATTAAAGTTAGCAGTAATCAATACACTTTTCGGCGACCGTCGAATTACTTATGCAGTTGAATATGATTAAGTCCGTTTTTAAATTAAGTACGTTTTTAAAATATACAAATTTTTAAATTGTTGAAATTTTTAGGCTGGCAAGGGGTATATATAAACCCTTTACCAGCCTATTTATTATTAATGTAGGTACATTTTCGTTGGCGTTAAAATGGTTATTCGTATAAAAAATAGCCCTAATTGCAAGGGCTATGTATTAGTTATCTGCTATTAAATTAGCAACTATCGACTACGAAAATTATTTAAGTGCATTGGCAAAATGGTTAAAACAAAATACTATTAATTTTGCATACCGCCAAAAAGTAAAATTGCCCGATTTTGTAATGGGCGATGGAACTAAAAGTAAATGGCTAAAAGTACACGACGATGACACAATGCACACATATATATGTTTAATAAACGACTTTATTGTATTTACATTATACGCCGATAACGGCGCCGGGTGGTTCGAACCTACAGTAACAATATGCATACACGACCTTGAGGGCGATGTGTGTACATATTGTTACAAGGGTAGCCAGGCTATAAAAAAATACATTAAAAATACATGTTACACTGGTAAGTATGTACAATTTACTTTATAACACAACTAACTGTGTAGGCCTACCTACACAGTTATTTTTTTTGGCTAAAAACAGGCAAAAAAAAATAACCTGCAATTTTGCAGGTTATTAATTTTTTAAACAATGCAAACCCCAACAAAAACAATATAGCCATTTTTATTAGTACGCCAATTTAAACAATAGCAATTATTATAGTTAGGGTGTTTTACCGTTTTGGTTTGCCATAAAATTTTAGTGTTAAAACCCTAAAACCAAGTGCTTTAACGTACTGCAATAATACGGCACTTGTAATTTTAACGCCATAATTTAAATTGTGGCAATTTAATTGCGCAAAATGTTTGTACAAATATTTACTAACTTGCATATTAAATACCCCCTTGTTTATTATGGTTTTATTATAACATAATTGCTTGTAAATTACAATATACAATATTAAAAAATTACAAGCAAAATATGTAAACATATTTTATAAAATGATGTAAAAGTAATAAAAAATATAATAAAAATAGCGTATTTTGGCAAATTAGTAAATTGGCAATAGGCTTTATAGGCATATAAATTGGCTATAAAAGGTTTTTGCTTGCAAAGGTATAAATAATAGGGCGGGGTAAAAAAGTATTAATATAGGCAAGATTTGGCGGCGGCGTAGTAAGTACAAACGTATTTTAGTGACTATTGAAAATATTAAATAATAAATAACAATAATAGTAATAATACAACAAACAATAACACAGAATAATTAGCAAACAATATAATTAGTAACAATTATTAATAAGCAATAAAAAAGATTAAAAAGCCAGTATTTATGCAGATTGCAGGTAAATAAGCAAAGGTAATTAGCTAGTAAAATAAGAGTAATAGGAATTAATGTTAATAGTAATAATAATGCTGTTTAATAACAAATATTAGTAAGGATAATGAACTCTAATAATACCATATAAAATTTAAGCCGCCGCGCTGTGTAAAAATTGTTAGGTTTTAATAATATATACAATATAGAAAATACTACAATAATAAATAATATACCTATAAATAATACATATATAAAGAGCTTTTAAGATAATAAATAAAATAATATAATTAGTATTAAACAACATACAAGTACTAGATATATACAAATAATAAACATATACAGGTAGC
>OIAA01000238.1_pt1 | contig 25605 bp, 24 predicted proteins | sample 1580591 | NCBI WGS metagenome assembly OIAA01 (sample SAMEA3882556, study PRJEB24775) | human gut metagenome | biome: human-associated habitat; feature: intestine environment; material: feces | place: Netherlands | collected 2009/2010
GAACACCATCCACCTGAACTTCCACTATTTTTTTGCGGGTATCCTTGTACCATTTGTGAAAAATGTTATATGGAACATTGTTCCGTAAACAGAATGTCTGGACTGACATTCCGAGAGGCACCGCCTCGGTTTGATACTGAAAGTAGAATCTTTCAAGGTCTTCACTGCTTAGCATAATTCGTAAGTTTTAGTTCGCAGCGAAGATATATATTTCATTTTTGAGCCCTAATTTGAGTGCTTACCTCCATGTCTTTTTTGAAGGCAAAACTAATAAAGTAGATGCGTCAAACGTAAGCGTACACTTCTCCCCAAAGTCATCATAAATAAATGTTTTTCATCATTTTAAGCAAAATGTAAAAAGTAGTACGATTCATAATTTAACATTTCAAAGCCCTTAAATTAAGGTTTTGGAATTCTTCAATGTTCGCCCACGCCCATAGGTGCAATACTGTCTGTAAGCTGCCGCATAATCTGTCTGATCTTTCTTTACCATAATGTATGTTCTTATTGCTTCATACACAAAGGTAACTCTTACTTTTCATACAACCTTGGGGAGAAATGGACGCTTACCGGAATCATCATATTTACGCTCCTTTATAAAGGATAGACATTACAATCAATAGCCATTTTTTGATCACTTACTTAAAAGTTAAACGAGAGAAAGTCTTTTAGATTTGAATGCTTACACTTCAACATATTCAACAAATGTCAATAACGAAGCAACTGTCATTGTATGGAATGAAAGCTGGTCGAACAGCTTATGTGCTTTCAACATCTCGATAGCGGCTTCAGCCGTAACAACTCCTTGTTCATAAAGTCGGATGGTGGCATATAACTGATCATTGGCAACAGGTCCCATTATCAGGTCATAGACACTACCTGTTTCTTTTCCTCTGCGGTTGCCTACCACAAACTCCAACCATTCTTTGGTGGCACCTGTGAACTGACGGACAGAGTATTCTCCATCAAGAATATTATCGGGAACTTCATAAACAGAGACTACCGCTTTTTCACTTTGTTCCCTGTTCTTCTTCAGCAAAGCCCATTTTCTGGCCTGTTCGAAACTGGTTGTAGTATAAAAACCTTTTCCGAAATCCGTCGCTTTCCGTCCCTTTCGTATATTGGGACGTTTTACGGAAACAGTAGAGCCATGATATAGTTTCATCTCTTTTTTCTGATATACGTCGTTAGGGTGTCCAAGATATAGGCAGTGTCCTGGGTGTGCAACATTTCAAAATTTTCCTCCAAAAACTCAAACACCCTATAACGGGAAAACAATAACAAAACTTCTTCCGCACTTTTTTTCTTGGTTTCTCTATAATTTTCGATACAGAACATCTTGAAAAGCAACACTTTTGTATTCGTATTTTGCCGCCGTTTTTCCTCTGCTTTTTCCTTTTCCAGCATGTCGTAGAGCGACAAAGTACTCGAATACCATAACTTGGTATTCACATCCAACAAAGATGGATATAGTTGGGAAGAATAGATGTAATACAGCGCATCAGTCAAAGACAATGCCTTTTTCTTCATAACCAGCTCCACCAACTCTCTCATTACGAATGGAAGCATGGTTGAATCAAGTTGCGGTTTGATATCACTCATTACTTCTAAATTTTCTCCAAAAATAAACCGAAATATTGGAAAATCCTAATGCTTGCCTACTTTTATATATATTCTTATTCCACTTCCTCCCACGGATAAGGATTATCCACCACATTATGAAACTCATCAACAGCTTCCTGCTGCTCGGTGGTCAGTGATGCAGTATCCCAAGAGGCAATGATGAAGCGAGCTTCATTTGCCAAAGCCTCATCGAACACTTCACCGTAGCAGGCGGTGAGCAGACGGAGCTTCAGCAAAGATGCGGGAAGAGTATCCAAAATATCCCAACAACGGTTCAGAACCTCCTGCACATGCTGCTGTTTCTCACCGTGGTCGACAAACGAGGCACTGTAACCCATTAAAAGAGCGAGACATACATTGGCTTGTTCCTCCACTGTAGTGCCCCAAGTGCCGGAATTATATAAAATTGTAGTCAAACGATAAACTTCACCATTACGACGCGACAAGTCATCACTATAAATAGGACTCCCGTCCATACCCAAATACATCAGATCGTGCGCAGCACGCTGAAGGAGGAGTGCTTCTTCTAAAAGAGACATGAGTAGTAATTAAAAATTATAAATTAAAAATTAAAGATTAGCCGATCACTTCGATGAGGTCCGGATGGATAGTGGCCATGGCAAGAGCAATGACACCTTGTATCTCTATAACCACACGACGGTCGCGAGCACCTTTTACTTTCAGAAATATACCTTCCTGGCCCTCAAAGTCGCCACCCGTAATACGGACTCTAGTTCCCTTCGACAGATTCAACTCTTCGGGCTGGAAATAAAGCAAATGGTCGTTATAGGTTCCGGCAACGGCGATGAAGCGCTGCATCTCATGGTCGGGAATAATTATCTTCTGACCACTGCGGGTATCGGTTATATATTGCAAATAAGTAATTTGAGACTTAACACGCTGTACGTCGGAAGGACGTGCATGGACAAAAACCAGATTACGGATGACGGGAACCAAAGTACGGACTTTCTTACCCTTACGGATACTTACCTTATATTGCATGGGGACAAAACAGCCGAGGTTCTCCTTCTCGAGAAGATGCACCGCATCAAGCTCTCTGCGGTATGTGGCACGCATGGCATGCCAGACTTCAACCTCGTTATCCGTTTCCATTTTCGTTGTTTTGTTCACAAAAGAGTGTTCCTCTGGGGCTTTGAACCCTCGGTATATACCTGGTATCCAATCATTTGCGAGCACCTTATGTAAAATACAGCAAGCATTGTGCCCTTCTTGCCAACAGTTTTTTTGCAGTTCGTCATTACCTTCTGGTAAGAGACTATAAACGAACGGATTACAAACAAAAAGCGTTTTTTAAACGTTCGTTTAATGGACGTCAAATTTCAGGAAATGAAATAGGGAATGAGTTAATAAAAGGGAATGGAAATTTTAAATATTAAATAAGATACTTAATATATTGAATTACTGTAGATTAAACTGAGATACGATGGGTTTTCCAAAATATTTTTATTAAACATTTTGAGGATATAAAAAACAGTCTTATCTTTGCGTCCATTAAACGAACGTTTAAAAAACACTTCCAAGTCAAAATCATTTCCATTTATATATCAACGCATTAACCCATCATAAAGATAAAACCCAGCTTTTTATCTCCATCCTTACTCCACAAAAACAAAAAACTTGATATACCTTTGCATTTATTTTACAAACTACAGTAATTTTAATTATTAACCCAAAAACATTAGAAAATGAAGGCAAAAGAGACACTCCAAAGTAAGGAAAAAAAACAAAAAGAGACACCCTTAAAACGGATGTAAAGCACGGCATATCAGCTCCTAAAGCAGGAGTAGGACGTCCCTCAAGCGGGGAGGTTATAGGAATACTGCCACAATATAGGAAAGAAGTCATTAAAGACATCATCCTATGGAAAAAATCAAGATACTTTATAGAAGAAAAGCCGACAAGCAACAAGGCATTGGCACAATGGGCATACTCACATTTCGACTTTAGAACGCCAGACTATAAAAGACTGTCAGAAAACACTATAATACAAGAGTTCGGTGAAGTGTGGCGGGAAATGAAGGTAGCAGGAGAGATATAGGGAATAAAACAAAAAAGGGCAGAAACCACGAAACTTATTGACAATAATTAAATATAAACAACTTAAGGAATAAACCACTTATCTTTGCCGCCACTTTGGTAAGGATGAAGCCACACCGCCTATAGATGCCGCTTTCTCAACGAATGCGGCATCTTTTTTTATATACAAGCGTACCTCCTGCCAAACTAATACAATTATTAATTTTAAAGACAACAAGATGAGAAAGTTGACAAAGAACGCTTCACTTCACGAAGCACTGAGAAACCTATGGAAAATACGTATCATGCTGGAAAAGAATTACACGGAAACATGCGCCACATGGATGGCCCGACGGATAGAAAGCCTGATAGACCACATGCAATACGGCCACGCACTCATAGCCTACCACAAGCAGGACGGGACATTCAGGCTGGCGAAAGCCACCTTACTGCCCTACAAGGCTGACTTCAGAAGAGATTATGACATCACAAGAGTGACAAGCACCATAGCCTTCTGGGATGTGGAACTGCAAGCATGGAAAACTTTCCAGCTGGAGAACTTCCTCGAATGGAGCCCCATATGCTAACCATTAACCATTAATCACTAATCATTAAACACTAAAAACAATGGCCATGATGTATGGGGGAATGCTATACTTCCCCCTCAAAGTAAATCTATTCGAAGAGATAGCAGTGGAACTGGTGGAAGCCAGGTTCGGACTGAAAGGCACAGCGGCGGTAATGAAACTGCTGTGCAAGATACACAAGGAAAACGGATATTACCTGAAATGGAACGCGGAGCAATGCACACTGTTCACAAACAAGGCGGGAAAGGACATCAACGAGCAGGAGATGCAGGGAATCGTGGACATCCTGGTGGAGAAAGCTTTTTTCGACCCCAAAACCTATAAGGAGCAAGGGGTACTGACCTCTACCGAGATACAGAAGGTATGGCTGGAAGCCACCAAACGAAGAAAAAGGAACCTCACCACCCTGCCCTATCTGCTGGTAGAGACGGAGGAAGATAAACCGGACAAGGACAAGACTTGTACGCAAAACCGAGAAAATTGCACGCAGGATGCGGACATTTTCCCCGAAAATGCATGCAATTCCAAACAAAGCAAAGAAAGCAAAGTAGAAGAAAGCAAAGCACTTCCCCCTCTTACTCCCCCGGGGGAAAGCGAAGGAGCGCAGGGGAATCCTGAGCTGGACATTCCCGGATATGCCTACAACAGGAATACGCACAACCTGGAATGCCTCATGCTGAATCTGGAAAAGCTCTACATCACCGACCGGGAGGAAATCAGGAAGATTCTGAAGTTATCGGACTACGGCAGGCTGGGAAACTACGTCTGGAAAATATTCAATGGGACGAACTGGAGCAAGGTGAACAGCAAGGGAGGGTACATCATCTCGGTACTGGCAAGAGAGAAGCGGAGTACGGGAAGCTGATTCCACAGGGCACAAGCTATCAATAACATGTCATGCAGGAAATCAATAACGTGTGATACAAAAAACAAATATCGTGCCGGCAGGAAATTAATTCCTTGCCGACACGATATGAATTTCTTCTTCGTCCTTAAAACTGTACCTTATAATTATGCCGGTATTCAGTGCAAAACCTCTGCAATTCAATAAAAAATGGCTGGAACACAGCAAACAGTTCCTCATCGTGCTCTTCAAGGTAACGAATAGCCTTGTCTACGGATATATCAATATGATGATATTCCACCATGATGTTCAAAGACTCTCTTATTCCGTTCAGAGTGGCGTATTTCCGCAAACGGTCGGTCAGGATAAAATGCCAGATGAAACGTTTGAACCGTACCGGAAGATAGCGGTAATTGATGAGGAGGGAAAGATAGAAAGTCCGGGTATACCTCCTCAAGGAAACTCCGGAGAACGACTCGAAACGGGAAGCCAGCAAATAATCGAAATAAATATCCAGCAATACCCCCGAATACCGTCCGAATTCTGGTTGAAGCCTATGCACCACCTCGCAGACTGCCGGATGACGGTCGGTATAGTCGTCAATAGCGCGGTGAAGCTGAATACCCTTGGCTATATCCGGCGGATAATTCTTATAGGAGCTTCCCTTTACGGCATCGCCTACAAAATTGCCCAACTGTACTTTTCTGTTCGAACCGGAAAGAAATATATGTGCCAGATAGTTCATGACAAAAGATTTACCAGCTCCTTGCAAAGACGCTCCTTCACCTCCTCCATCGGCACTTCATGTCCCAGCTCTTTCTGCAAAGAAGCGACCCCCTTGTCGATGAATCCGCAGGGATTGATATAGCTGAAATAACGTAAATCGGTATTCACATTCAGTGCCAGCCCATGCATGGTAACAAAATGGCTGCTGCGCACGCCGATGGCACAAATCTTACGGGCACGGGGAGTATCGCCCTCCAGCCATACGCCCGTTGCCTTCTCCAGGCGTCCGGCAGCGATGCCAAACGAAGCACAAACGCGGATTACCGCCTCTTCCAGCAGATGCACATACTCCTTCAACCCCAAAGAAAAGTCCTCAAGGTTCAGAATAGGATAACAGACCAACTGTCCCGGACCATGATACGTAATGTCTCCGCCACGGTCAATATGATAGAGCGTAGCCCCTATCCTGCGCAGTTGTTCTTCTCCCAGCAGCATATTCCCTTCTTTCCCGCTACGCCCCAATGTATAGACATGGGGATGCTCGCAGAGCACAATATGATTGACATAGCACTCTCCTGCCTGCTTGGCATGTACAAGTGCGTCAAACCATTCCGTCTGCCGGCTCCATGCCCCGGCATAAGGAATCATGTCCCAATCTGATATTTCCAGTTTCATGCAAGCAAATATAGCACTTTTTTGAATTCTAAAAAGAACATTTCATTTTAAAAACAGAATGTCTTCCGTTACTTTTTCCCGGAAAAGAATTACCTTTGTGCGAACTCTAAACGACAAAGCGTATGGAATTTCCTCAAGTCGACCTGCCAGTAGACATGATTGCATGGACTGAAGTAACGGAAGACATTCTAAACATATACAAACAGTCTTGCCGTCTGAAAGCATGCATCTTTGCACTTTGTATAGAAGGTTCCATCACGGTATCCATCAATCTGATGGATACGGAAATCAAGCAAGGGGATTTCATTACCCTGCTTCCCGGAACCATCATACAGTTTTACGAACAAAAGGAAAAAGTATGCCTGGGATTCGTGGGGTTTTCTTCCCATTGCCTCAATGGAGTCAACCTCATCCAGTCTACATTAAGTTCCTTCTCCAACATACTGGAGTATCCGGTACTGGCTGTCAACCCTACCGTCGCCTCCTATTTCAAGGACTATTTTGCCTTATGGGCACGCATCACGACCGGTCCCTATCCTCCCGATACAAAAATGGCTCAAAGCACTCTGAGCATGCTCCTCAGCGGCATAGACAGAATGTATTGCCACCGTCCGCAGATGCAAAAAGGGAACAAGAGCCGGAAAGAGGAAATATGCCGCGAACTGGTGCAGCTCGTCATCGAAAACTATACCCGCGAACGCCGCGCGCAATTCTATGCCGACAAACTGGGCATCTCCCTGCAACACCTCAGCACCACCGTGAGGCAGGTGACCGGCAGAAATGTATTGGACATCATCGCCCACGTCGTCATCGTAGACGTGAAAGCCAAGCTGAAATCAACCAACATGACCATTCAGGAGATTGCCTATTCCTTGAACTTCCCCAGTGCTTCTTTCTTTGGAAAATACTTCAAGAGGCACATGGGCATGAGTCCGCTGGAGTATAGGAACAGCTGAGAATACAGCCGTCAGAACCTGGAACTCAGACGAAGGCTGCTCAAAGCCACGGATACACAGGAAAGAGCCATGGCAGCACCTGCCAGCGCAGGACTCAGCAGAATGTCATAAACGGGATAGAGTACTCCGGCCGCGACAAAGATACCCACTGTATTATAGATGAAAGCCCAGAACAGATTCCGGTACATGAGGCTCACAGTCTGGCGAGACAACCGGAAAACTTTGGGCAACAGCAGCAGGTCTGAAGTCCTGAGAGTAATCATGGCGGTGTCCATCAACGTATCGGTCCCCTTTCCCATGGCAATGCTTACATCAGCACAGCTCAAGGCTTGCGCATCGTTCACGCCGTCACCTACCATGGCGACCGTTTTACCCTGAAGCTGCAGCTTATGGATGAAATCCTCTTTGTCATCGGGCATGGCATCGGCCACAAAACGCATGATACCCAAACTGCCGGCCACGGAAGAAGCCGTACGCTCACCGTCTCCCGTAAGCATGCATATCTCGATGTCCTGGATACGCAGTTCCCGGATAGCTTCCATAGAAGTCACCCTCAACTGGTCCTTGATGGCAATAACGGCAAGCAAATCGTTCTCACGCCCAAAGTAGACAATACTGTTTCCGTCCGATTCATATTGTGTCAGCATATCGGCCAGGATATCCGACAAATTGGCTTGATAATCTTTCAGCAGTTTATGGCTTCCTACCCAATATTCCGCACCCTGATAGGCCACTCTGACACCTTTTCCGGCAATGTTTTCAAAACCGTCCAGGTGGGCAGGGATAACCTGCTCCTCCCCTTCCAGGGCCGTAACGATTGCTTCTGCCAGAGGATGGTCCGAAGTAGACTCGGCAGCAAGCAGTACATCTTTATAATGCTCCTCCTGCCCTTGCGCCCACAGCCAGCCTATTACCGTAGGATGTCCTTCTGTCAAGGTCCCGGTCTTGTCGAATACCACCACATCCACATTGCGCATCTGCTCTAAAGCGGAAGTGTCCCTGATAAGGATATGATTGCGGGCAGCTTTATTAAGGCCCGCCGCCAAAGCTACTGGAGTGGCCAGCCCTACCGCACACGGACAAGCCACCACCAATACGGACAAAGCGGCAAACAGACCGTGTGACACTACATCTATGCCTCCGAAGAACACCCATATAAAAAAGGTCAGCAGGGAAATGATGAGAATGACCGGGACAAAAAGCTCGGCAACGCGGTCGTCAATGCGTTGCTTCTCCGGCAGTACGCGGGCTGCGTTATGCTGCCAGCCTCCCAACCGGCAGATAGCCGCCGACACATTTCGCCGGGCACGTTCCTCCATAAACTCGCCGGTCAGGGAAAAGGCGATGATGACGGCGGCAACCCCATAATAGACATGCGGTTCCAGCCCGATGCCCAGCCAATAATCCGGGAAGAAAGTGTTGAACACACTGAACAGAAAAGCCACAGAGGTGGTAAGCGCCACCAGACGGTCTATATTGTTGCGGCCCGACCGGGTTCCCTTCCAGGCACCGGCATAAAAAGGAGCGCCGAAAAACAGCAGTACCGGAATTGCCAGTACCATCTGTATTTCACGGGTATAGGGTACATGCACAAAGACTGTAGAAAACAGTATCAGTACGATGGCAAAAAGCCATGCACCGACGACGCGCAATCCCGTGCTGTGCATATCCGGCACGGGATGTGCCTTAGTAATTATATTGCTCATTCGATTTATTTTTTAGATGGTTGTTGTTCCGCTTTAATAAAGCAACAACTGGAATGAGCAGTTTGTTCAATTACTTCTTATCGTCCTGCTTGGTTTCCTTGACAAACTCCGCTTCATAATGGAACTTTTGGAAACCTTCTTTCAACTTTTCCACATTGGTCTTGTCGGCATCATACGTGATGGTTACCGTCTTTGTCTTCAGGTCTGTGTGGAAGTCCTTCAGTCCCTTCTCAAAACGGATGTTATTGTTTATCTTCCTTACACAGTTCTCACACTTCATCTGTGCTACCTTGAACACGGCTGTACGGATGTCTTTCGCCATTGCGGCAGATGCACAGAAGAGTACAACTGCCAAAGTCATTAAAAATCTTCTTGTTTTCATTGTTTCGCTATTGATTTAATAAATAATATTATATTCTCGGCAAGTTAAAACGGACACCTACATAGGCTTTTGCCCCATGCATCGGTCCCCACACCATCGTAGCGTCAAAGTTGCTTCCCCAGGGATTGGAAGCATCAATGATGGGTTTTTTCTGCTTGAAGTTTGTCAGGTTCTCGCCACCGACGTATATAGACCAGCGACGGAAATAGCGCGTCACCTGGGCACTCAACTGCTCGAAGCCGCCATAGCGCCTTTCCCACGACCAGTTGCCGTCTGTCAGTTCGTATGGAGCCGGCATGCGCCCGCCACCGTTCAGTTGCAAAGTCACATCAAACTGCCACAATCCCAAAGGTGTCTGATAAGAAGCCGTCAGCAAACCTTTATACTTGCTGGTAAGGGGTTTCTCCATCAGCTCTCCGTTGTAATTCGTTTTGGCATCCGTCCAACGGTAAGCCGCGGTAAAGGTGAAACCCGGGAAGAACGGATAGCTTGCCTCCACCTGCACTACCTGCGAATAGGAACGGCCGTGAAGGTTGTAGAACAGAACGGCATGCGGGTCCGTATCCATGTCTACCACCTGCTTGTGGAAATCCGTGTAATAGTATTCCGCATTCAGGTTCAAGGTTTTGCCGAACAAGGGAATATAGGCGGAAGTGCTTGCGCCATAGTTCCAGGCCTCATCCTGGTCAAGACGTTTGGCGATGTCTATCCGGCGGCTGCTTGCCAGCAGGTAGTTATTCTCGGCCAGCACATGGTTCGTGCGGTATCCCTTTCCTGCCGAAAGACGGAAATGTACATACTCGTTGGGATTGTACTTCACATGGAAACGCGGAGTGACGAAATAGCCGTACTCACTGCTATGGTCGCCGCGGATACCGCCCATCAGCACCAGTTTATCGTCCCAGTTGTAGGTGTACTGCACGTAGGCGCCGGGGACGGCTTCTTTGGTGAATTTCTTCGTCAAAGGCTGTGCGGCGTCATTGTCCAGGCGATAGTGCTGGTCGTAGGAGTCATAGTTGAAGCTCAGTCCGGCAGAAAGGCTTTGACGCTTGGTCAGTTCCGTCTCGAACAGCAAGGAGGCATAAGCGTTGTGCTGGTCCACATCGTAGATTTTCCGTCCGTACAAGGCATCCTGCTTGTGCAGGGAGCCGGAGAGAATCAATGCCAGGTTGGTGTTCTTCTCCTTGTTGAATATATAGGCGTTCTTGGTGAAAGCTTCGTAGCGGTCGGTACCTATACTTATCTTATAAGGGTCTGCCAGGGACGTTTTACCATGGCTGACTTGCCCGCTGTTGCGGTCTTCCGTAAGCACTTTGATGCCTGCCTGGAAGACGTAGCGGTCGCCCATGTATGCCCAGCGGTTCCAGAGGTTGTACTGCTCCACGCGGGGGATGTCGGCAAAGCCGTCGTCGTTGCTGTCGTGAGCTTTGGTCTCATTCTCGTAATGCGCCAGCAAAGAGGTGCTCCAACGTTTGGAGAGTTTCACCGTGGCATCGGCATTGGCTTCGTAGCGGTTGGTGCTGCTGGCAAAGAGGTTGGCGGAGAACCAGTCGGCTTCGGGCAACTGGGGTTTCTTGAATTCCACATTGATTTGTCCCGTGATGGCCTCATAGCCGTTCTTCACGGACGAACTGCCCTTGCTCACCTGAATGCTCTGCATCCACGGCCCAGGGACATAGCCCAAGCCGTAGGGGGCGGCAGAGCCGCGGTAGTTGGGGATATTTTCCGTCATCATCTGCACATACGTACCGGACAAGCCGAGAAGCTTGATTTGCTTGGCACCGGTGGCGGCGTCAGAGTAAGTGACGTCCACCGAAGGATTGGTCACAAAACTTTCTCCCAGGTTACAGCAGGCGGCACGGCTCAACTCGGCGCTGCTTATCATATCTTCGTTCATCACACTGTTACGCAGCTTCATGGTGCCCAACTTACGGCTGACCACATTCACCTCGCTCAGTTCCCCTTCGCGCAAGACAATGTCGAGCGTCTCATTGCGGTTACTGACGTGTATCGTATCGTTCTCAAAACCGATAAAGCTGACTACAAGCATATGCTTGTCATTGGGTTTGGACAAGGAGAAGGTACCGTCCGCCGAAGTGGTGGTTCCTTGAGTGGTTCCCTGCCAGAAGAGGTTGGCACCTGCAATCGGGTCGCCCAAATTATCCCTTACCGTTCCCTTTACCTGCGCCTGCAAGGCGGTGAAAGAGAACAGAAGGATGGCTATCAAACTATATTTCATTTCTGTTTTATACTTAAAGAAGTGATTAAAAAACAAACAGTTCCCTCCGGACAATTCATGTCATTGCCCCGTATAAAACAACACTAAATGAGAAGCGTGGAATAGAGCGCCAGATAATGACGCGAACCGACGACATATGGCGGTGCTCCTGAAACAACTCTCGGAGTACAAGCCACCTGCGGCAAGGAGTGATCAAACAGCGGCAGTTGCTCGCAAAACAGTATAAGGAATGGCACGAACGAAGCAGACTCGTGTGCATGCTTCACGAAATCCACCTTGTAGTAGACGGCTGTACAACCGGTATCCTTGCACGTTTTTTGTGAACCACGATGTGCATGATGGCATTTGGAACAGCCGGAGGTGCAGCAACTTTGTGTCGTCTCGCATCCGGCACAGCAATACTGAACTACAGAAATCCCCACTCCGCTTATAATGATAAGGGAGGAAAAGAGTACAGCCAGTATGTAACGGAGTTCCTTCATAAGCGCTGCAAAGATAGAAAGTTTTAACCGTTTGCCGGAATTAATTTTTCCTTTTTTATGTGTGCAGTTCGTTAATAAGTTCTATATTTGTCGATAAAGTTTTTTGATTGATATGTTGATTTATAAACGAAACTCAATATGAAAAAGCAAACTGTCAGCCTACTTGTCCTTCTGCTTGCGGCAAGCGGCTTTTTCTTTTCTTGCGGTAACACCGTGAACAAAAACGCATACGCGTTGGAGTTCGACAGTATACAAGTAAACGAAACCGTACATCTCTTCGGAGACACAGCCAAGCCGGCCTGCAACCTCATCCTCAACTTTGCCTACACCAGCCAGTCATCCGACGTAAGGCTGAAAGACAGTCTGAACACCTTCTTCCTCTCTGCCTGCTTCGGCGACAAGTACATGGCGATGACACCCGAAGAAGCTGTCAAGAAATATACGGAGAAATATGTCGGCGACTACCGCAATGACCTGGAGCCGATGTACAAGAAAGACGAGGAGGACAAGCAGGACGAGCAGAGCATAGGAGCCTGGTATTCCTATTATAAAGGAATCGAAAGCCACGTGCAGTTGTGCAATACCTTGATGCTGACCTACCGTATAGATTACAATGAATATACCGGCGGCGCACACGGCATCTATATGTCCACTTTCCTCAACCTCGACCTAAAGACCCTAAGCCCCATCCGCCTGGACGACCTCTTTGAAGGCGACTATAAGGAAGCGCTGACCGACTTGCTTTGGAAACAGCTGATGGCAGACAACAACGTCAGCACCCGCCAAGAGCTGGAGGACATGGGTTACGCCACCACCGGCGATCTGGAGCCCATCGAGAATTTCTATCTGGACCCAACGGGAATCACCTTCTATTATAATGTATATGAAATTGCCCCATACGTAATGGGAGCAACCAAAATCACGTTGTCTTATGAGGACATAGCCCATCTGATGAACGGTGAATTCATCACCTTGAGCAGTGCTATAAAGGCAGACGGTGAATAGGAACTGTAATCAATTGTCTATCAACATAAAATTCACAATGGATTTAATACTCAAATATTTCCCGGACCTGACGGAAGAACAGAAACGGCAGTTTGCCGCACTCTACGACCTCTATCTGGACTGGAACTCTAAGATTAATGTCATTTCACGCAAAGATATAGAGAACTTGTACGAACACCATGTGCTGCATTCTCTGGGCATAGCCAAGGTAATCCGCTTTAGGCCGGGGACACAGATTATGGACCTCGGCACGGGAGGAGGCTTTCCGGGAATCCCGCTTGCCATCCTTTTCCCCGAAGTACAATTCCATCTGGTGGACAGCATCGGAAAGAAAGTACGCGTAGCCTCCGAAATAGCCAACAGCATCGGGCTGAAAAACGTCACCTTCCGCCATGCCCGCGCAGAAGAGGAAAAAGGGAAGTTCGACTTTGTGGTGAGCCGTGCCGTGATGCCACTGACAGACCTACTGAAGATTATCCGCAAGAACATCTCCTCCAAACAGCAGAATGCATTGCCCAACGGACTGATTTGCCTCAAGGGGGGCGAATTGGGAAACGAAACCATGCCCGTCAAGAACAAGACCACGCTGTGGGACCTGAAGGAGTTCTTTGAAGAGGAGTTCTTCGAGACAAAGAAAGTAGTATATGTAGGGGGATAAATCTAAATACATAATATGAAAATAAAGAGATTCGAATTTAATATGTTCCCGGAGAACTGTTATGTGCTTTGGGACGAAACCAATGAAGCGGTCGTCATTGACCCGGGCTGTTTTTATGAGGAAGAAAAGCAGGCCTTGAAAAACTTCATCATCAAGAATGGGCTGAATGTGAAACATCTGCTGAATACCCATCTGCATCTGGACCATATCTTCGGCAATCCTTTCATGCTGAAAGAGTTCGGTCTGAAGGCCGAAGCCAACCAGGCCGATGAGTTCTGGATTGACGAAGCGCCGAAACAAAGCCGCATGTTCGGCTTCCAGCTGCAGGAAGCCCCCGTGCCCCTGGGCACTTATCTGCACGATGGAGACATCATCACCTTCGGCAATACGAAACTGGAAGCCATCCATGTGCCGGGACACTCGCCAGGCAGCCTGGTGTACTATTGCGCGGCAGACCACTGCATGTTTTCGGGGGATGTGCTGTTTCAAGGCAGCATCGGCCGTGCCGACCTTGCCGGCGGCAACTTCGACGAACTGATAGAGCATATTTGCAGCCGTCTGTTCATCCTGCCCAACGACACGATTGTCTATCCCGGACACGGAGCACCGACTACCATAGGAATAGAAAAAGCGGAGAATCCGTTCTTCCGGTAAATATACAGCAAACTTTTAAATCATTACAGCCATGAAAAACGACCTATTGGCCTACCGCCACATCGGCATCAGCGAAAAAGACGAGGAGAAGATGCTCCAAAAAATAGGAGTGAAAAGCCTGGACGAGCTGATTGATAAAACCATTCCTGCCAACATCCGCCTGAAAGAACCGCTGGCTCTGCCCAAGACAATGACGGAGTACGAATTCGGACAGCACATTGCAGGACTGGCTGCCAAAAACAAACTTTACACAACCTATATCGGTATGGGATGGTACAATACCATCACTCCTGCCGTTATCCAACGGAATGTATTCGAGAACCCCGTTTGGTACACTTCCTATACCCCCTATCAGACCGAAGTCTCACAAGGACGCCTGGAAGCCCTAATGAACTTCCAGACTGCCGTATGTGACCTCACCGGCATGCCCCTTGCCAACTGCTCCCTGCTGGACGAAGCGACTGCCGCAGCCGAAGCCGTGACGATGATGTACGCCCTGCGTCCGCGCGACATGCAGAAATCGGGTGCCAACGTGGTATTTGTAGACGAAGCCGTCTTCCCGCAGACACTGGCGGTAATGACTACTCGCGCCATTCCGCAAGGTATCGAGCTGCGTATAGGAAAATACCATGAAATGGAATTCACGCCGGACATCTTCGCCTGCGTACTGCAATATCCCAACGCCGCCGGCAACGTGGAAGATTATCGCGCCTTCGTGGAAAAAGCCCATGCGGCCAACTGCAAAGTGGCCGTTGCAGCCGACATACTGAGCCTCACCCTGCTCACCCCTCCGGGAGAATGGGGAGCCGACATCGTCTTCGGAACCACACAACGGCTCGGTACCCCGATGTTCTATGGAGGGCCGTCGGCAGCCTACTTTGCCACCCGTGACGAGTACAAGCGCAATATGCCGGGACGCATCATCGGCTGGTCGAAAGACAAATACGGCAAGCTGTGCTACCGCATGGCGCTGCAAACCCGCGAGCAGCACATCAAGCGTGAAAAGGCGACTTCCAACATCTGTACCGCGCAGGCACTGCTGGCTACAATGGCAGGCTTTTATGCCGTATATCATGGTCCGGAAGGTATCCGCACCATTGCGGAACGCATCCACAGCATTGCCGTATTCCTGGAAAAGAGCATCAACAGACTGGGGTACAAGCAGGTCAATGCACAATATTTCGACACGCTCCGCTTTGCACTGCCCGACACCATTTCGGCACAGCAGATACGTACCATCGCTCTAAGCAAGGAAGTGAACCTGCGTTATTTCAAGAATGGAGATGTAGGCATGAGCATTGACGAAACTACGGATATAGCTGCCGTCAATGTACTGCTCTCCATCTTTGCCATTGCCGCCGGAAGGGATTGGGAAAAGACAAGCGACGTACCCATGGCAAGTAGCATCAGCGCGGAGATGAAGCGCCAAAGTGCCTATCTGACACACGAAGTATTCAACAAATACCATACGGAAACGGAGATGATGCGCTACATCAAGCGCCTCGATCGTAAGGACATCTCACTGGCACACTCCATGATTTCCCTCGGCTCGTGCACCATGAAACTGAATGCCGCCGCAGAGATGCTGCCGCTCAGCCGTCCGGAATTCATGAACATGCATCCCCTGGTGCCCGAAGACCAGGCCGAAGGTTACCGCGAACTGATAAGCAACCTCAGTGAAGAGCTGAAAATAATTACCGGCTTTGCCGGCGTCAGCCTGCAACCAAACTCCGGTGCGGCAGGCGAATATGCCGGACTCCGCGTCATCCGCGCCTATCTGGAAAGCATCGGGCAAGGACACCGCAACAAGGTGCTGATACCGGCATCCGCACACGGCACCAACCCGGCATCCGCCATCCAAGCTGGCTTCACCACCGTGACCTGCGCCTGCGACGCACAAGGCAATGTGGATATGGCCGACTTGCGTGCCAAAGCGGAAGAAAACAAGGATGACCTCGCCGCCTTGATGATTACCTACCCTTCCACACACGGTATCTTTGAAACGGAAATAGTGGAAATCTGCCACATCATACATGCCTGCGGTGCGCAGGTATATATGGACGGCGCCAATATGAATGCCCAAGTGGGCTTGACGAATCCCGGCTTTATCGGTGCGGACGTCTGCCACTTGAATCTGCACAAAACGTTCGCCTCTCCTCACGGTGGCGGCGGACCGGGCGTAGGTCCCATCTGCGTGGCAGAGCATCTGGTTCCGTTCCTTCCGGGACACAAATTGTTCGGCAATGCAGCAAACCAGGTGTCCGGAGCTCCCTTCGGCAGCGCAGGTATCCTGCCCATCACTTACGGCTACATCCGCATGATGGGAACGGAAGGACTGACACGGGCCACGAAGATAGCTATCCTCAGCGCCAACTATCTGGCAGCCTGCCTCAAGGATACGTACGGCATTGTTTACCGCGGTGCTACCGGCTTCGTGGGACACGAAATGATATTGGAATGCCGCAAGGTGCACGAAGAGACGGGCATCAGTGAAAACGACATCGCCAAACGTCTGATGGACTACGGCTATCATGCCCCCACCCTCTCCTTCCCGGTACACGGCACACTGATGATTGAACCGACGGAGAGCGAAAGCCTTGCCGAACTGGATAACTTCGTGCAGGTGATGCTGACCATCTGGGACGAGATTCAAGAAGTGAAGAACGGCGAAGCCGACAAGACGGACAACGTGCTGGTGAATGCCCCGCATCCCGAATACGAAGTGGTAGCCGACACGTGGAAGCACAGCTATACCCGCCAAAAGGCAGCCTACCCGATAGAAAGCGTGCGCGAAAACAAGTTCTGGGTGAACGTGGCACGTGTAGACAACACGTTGGGAGACCGTAAACTGTTGCCCACATGCTATGGATGCTTCGACTGATGAAAAGAAAGCGTAACGGACTATTTTATAGTAAAAAAGAAGAAACCATCAATTCCATCTCCCATGGCATCGGCATTGCCATGGGAGTAATTGTAAGTACACTATTCCTGATAAAATGCTACCAGGCACAGAATCTTTGGGCAGCATGCGGCGTATGGCTCTATCTGTTCGGTATGGGCGGCTCCTATCTTGCCTCCACACTCTACCACTCCCTGAAACATCATAATCCGTGGAAACGACGCTTGCGGCATTGGGACCATGCAGCCATCTATTGGCACATTGCAGGCAGTTACTCCCCCATCACACTCATTGCATTGAGAGAGGACGGCGGTTGGGGCTGGGGACTGTTCGGCTTCGTCTGGCTATGCGCCATCATCGGCACTGTTGTCAGCTTCCGCAAGATGGAGGAGCACAGTTACGTGGAAACAGTATGCTACATCCTGATGGGGCTGTCCGTACTGGTAGTATTCAAGCAGCTTTTCGCCCTCTCCCCCACAGCCTGCTACTGGATTATTGCCGAGGGGGTATGCTACATCACGGGAGCCGCCTTCTACTCCTTGCGCAAAGCACGGTACATGCATTCGGTTTTCCATTTCTTTGTATTGGGCGGTTCAGCCTGCCACATGGTGGCTGTATGGGACATACTGGTGAAGATGCTGTAAGCAAACGGCAAGCGCACAACCGCTAAAAGAAGTTAATAAGTATCTCTTTCCCTTGCTTTTCTCCATAACTTACCCTACGTTTGCAGTGTTGTACATCAGTGCAACACTAATAAAATTATGATAACGATAGAGAATACGAGCTACGGTTACAAGTCCAATCCACTTATTTTCAACAACATATCTTTGGAAATAGGAAACGGTATATATGGACTTCTGGGAGAAAACGGCGTAGGCAAAACGACGCTGATGCATCTCATCTGCGGACTACTCTTCCCCAAAAACGGAAAGTGCAGCATAGACGGAAGAAACACGGCAGAGAGACAGTCCGAAGGGTTGGCCCGTTACTTCTTCCTGCCCGAAGAGTTGCAGATGCCTACCGAAAGCATCGCCAGCTTCGCTGCACGCCATTCCGTATTCTATCCACATTTCAATCAGGAAGAATTCAAGCTGAACCTGGAAGAGCTGAAAATCAACCGGAAACAAAAACTCTCTTCCGTCTCCTACGGACAACAGAAGAAGGCAATGCTGGCATACGCCTTTGCCCTGCATACTCCATACATCCTGCTCGACGAACCGACAAACGGGCTGGACATCACCTCCCGCCAAGCCTTGAAACGTATCATCAGCCGCAGCATGGACGATGAAAGCACGCTGCTCATCTCCACCCATCAGGCGCACGACTTCGAGAATCTGCTGGACCATCTCGTCATCCTTGGCAAAGGCGAAATATTACTGAACCGTTCGCTGGACGAAATCAGTAACCGGCTTCTCTTTGCCCGTACGGACATCCTGCCGGCAGAAAGCATCTACAGCGAACAAGACTTGTCGGGCCATTTCTCCATTCTCCCCAACGAGGACGGAGAAGAGAACACACCGGACATCGAACTGCTGTATAAAGCGGTGTTGCAACAACCGGAAAAGATACAGAGCATGTTTCAATGAAAATCCATCATACAAACAGAACTATGAACGCAACTTTTAATCTGAAACGCTTCCTGCTACTGGAACAATATAAAAGGAATGAGACCGGCAGGCACCTGCTTTGGTCGGCAGCCGTCGTATCGTTCATCTGCATCCTGTGCATCCTCTACGACATAAACCGCGGTGGAAGTTACTACGGCAAACATACCTCTGCCACCGAATTCTCCCGCTACGTACTATGGTTTATCCTCATGGCCCCCTGCCTGCTGGAAACAAATTTCAGCAAACACAGCTCCACTCTCGATATACTGCTGCCGGCATCGGCATTCGAGAAGTTCCTGCATATCTGGATAAAATACCTGCTGCTGCTTCCCCTATTCTGCAGTCTGCTGATAGCCTGCCTCAAAGGTCTGCTGTCCTTAAGCGGCAGCGAGTTCCTGCAGTATTTTGCAACGCACATCACGATGTTCCGGATACACAACACCCAGATACTGACCTATGTAATCCTGCATGCTTCCGCCTTCATCGGATACTTCGCCTTCAGCCGGCAAGTCCTGCTGAAAAGTTTCACCATCTTTGTAGGCTCCATTGCCGTCTGCATAGGAATTGTAACTTTTGTGGCCTCCCTCATGCCCGAAGCCAGAGCGGACGGATACTGGATGGATAACATTGCCACATGGCCCCACACCAGCTATCCGCTGTCGGCCGGTGCACAAGCCATCGTGACTTTCTGCAATTATGCGGCTCCTATCAGTGTGCTGCTCGGTTCATGGGCATCGAGCTACTTCCTGCTCAAAGAAAAACAACTGTAGCCTATGGACTTCAAGACCAACAAGCCGATATACCAGCAGATTGTAGACTTCTGTTTCAGCAAGATTCTCACCCGCGAATGGCGGGCGGAAGAGCGGGTGGTATCCGTGAGGGAGCTCTCCACACAACTGGCAGTGAACTCGCGCACCGTGTTGAAGGCCTATGAATACCTCCAGACGGAGGACATCATCTACCCGGAACGGGGAATGGGGTTCTACCTCTCCAAAGATGCGGTGAAGAAAGTGATGCGAATACAGAAGAAAGAGTTTTTTGAAAACCAGCTTGCCGACATGTTCCGCAGCATGGAGCTGCTCAGCATCAGTATAGAAGAAATAACAGAACGATATAACAAACTTAAAAAAGACGGTTCATGAAGAGATACGCAAAGACTGCATTATGGATTACCTTCGGACTCCTCTTCGGACTTACGATTGTCAAAGTTTCGACACTGATGTACGAGATTTATTCCTTCATGCATTCCTGACTTTCATCGGACAGACGAGGAAAGTATAAACAACTGACATACAAGCCTCAACATCTTTCCTTAACGGAAGGAGTGGCTTTTGCATCCCTATCCAACAGTAACAGACTAATACAAACGATTATGAAAACCAAACTTTTTTTACTATTGCTTGCCCTCTCCGTACTCCGTACGCAGGCACAGAGCCTCTCCATCAAAGGACGCGTCACGGACACTTCGCAAGAGGCAATTATAGCCGCCAATGTGTCATTATGGACCATAGACTCTACTTTGGTGACCGGAGTAACCTCGGATGCACAAGGCAAGTTCACCCTCCATAAAATCAAGGCAGGCGATTACCGCCTTTCCATCTCCTTCATCGGCCTCCAAAGTGAAAACATACTGCTGAAACTGAATAAAAGCCTCGACCTGGGCGATGTACAGTTGCAGGAAGATGCCGTAAGCCTCGGTGAAGTGACGGTATCCGCCAGCAATGTGCTGCAGCGGGTAGACCAGCAAATTATCCTGCCTTCCGAAAGCCAGCTGAAACGCTCGTTCGGTGCCTACGACCTGCTGAACAATCTCGGCATTGCCCGTCTGCAAGTGGACAATCTGAGCAACAGCATGAGCGTCAGCGGTGGTGGGTCCGTACAAACCCGTATCAACGGCATTAAAGTGACAGACAAGGAGATAGCGGCCGTCAGAGCCAAAGACGTACTGCGTGTGGAGTTCATCGAAGACCCCGGCAAGCAGTACGGAGACGATGAACTGGGCGCCGTAGTCAACATTATCCTGCGCCGCCGCGAAACGGGCGGTATTGTGAACTTCCAACTCTCCGATTCGCCCCACACCCTATGGGGAGAGAATTTCCTGAGCGCGAAGTTCAATTACAAGAACTCCGAATGGGGCATCGACTACTTCAACAAGAACGGCAAGTATCACAGCCGCCTCGAATCTCACGAAACCTTCCACCTGGGCGACCGTACCATCGACCGCATCAAGGAAGGCATCGAAGACGAGTCTCCCTCCCTGAGCTTCATCAACAACCTGAATCTGACGTACAATCTGACGAAAGCGGACAAATATGTATTCAATGCCATTTTCCGTAACAACCTCAGCAATGCCCCCTACCAGAATGAGCTGAACAAGATGTGGGCAGTGGGCAGCACGGAGTCCATCTATTCATACGTCAACAACCACACATCCAGCTACTCTCCGGCGCTCGACCTTTACTTCCAGCATACCCTGCCCCATCAGCAGAGCATCCAGGTGAATGTAACGGGAACGCTCATCCATACCAAGAACAACCGGAAATACAAGGAGTACAAAGACGAGAACGCACCGCTGGCGGACATCCAGACATTGGTGGACGGTGACAAGCGCTCCGTCATTGGCGAAGCCATCTATGAAAAGAACTTCAAGGAGGTGAAGCTGAGCGGCGGTGCCCGCCACTATCAGATGCGGACAGAGAATGAGTATAAAGGTTCCAACCCTACCACTTCGAAGATGGACCAGTCGCAGACATCCGCTTTCTTCGAGGTGCAGGGCAAGGTAAAGGACTTCAGCTATGCGGGCAGTGTAGGAATGACACGTGCCTGGTTCAAGGAAAGTGAGGAAGACCATGCTTACTATACCTTCACGCCCACCGTGCGGTTGAGCTATAATCTGAAGAAGGCGGGATTCCTGCGCTACCGGTTCAACATCAGTCCTGCCATACCGTCACTCGGTTCGCTGACGGATGTGGAGCAGGCGATGGACACGATACAGATAGTCCGCGGAAATCCGTTGCTGAAAACGTATCAACAGTTCACGAACTCCTTGTCTTACAGCTATTCGAAGAAGCAGTTCAATGCCAATCTGAGCGTACGCCACCAGTATTATGACAATCCCATCATGGAAAGCATCTTCGTGGAGGACGGCAAACTGATACTGAAGGATGAAAACCAGCGGTCGTTCCAAAGCCTGAATACGGAACTGATGGCCGGCATAAATGGCGCTACACTGTTCGGACTGAAAGATTTCCTGACGCTTTATGCTTCGGGAGGATATACGCGCAGTTGGTCGGAAGGCCTGAACTATAGCCATATGTACGATGAATTCTATTACAGCGTGATGGCACAAGTGCAATATAAAGACTTCTCGCTGCTCGGGCAGTTCCGGAAAGTGCAGAACAATTTCTTCGGCGAAACCATCAAGAAGAACGAAAACCAGACGGCATTCATGGCAATGTACACCCGGCGTAACCTTCAGGCGGGAATCGGTATTATGTTTCCTTTCACCAATAACTATAAAGTGGGAAAAGAAAGAATCAGCAAAGTGGCTCCTTTCCGTTCCGAGACATTCGTCAGGGAGACGGGACAGATGGTCGTGCTGCGCGTGGGTTATACATTCGAGTTCGGACGCAAGCACAAGGCAGGCAACAAGGGTCTGAACAACAGTGATACGGACAGCGGCATCATCAATATGCAGCGATAACCCATTTCCTCTGTGAAGAGGAAGCCCAACGGAGAGTGGCGGAATTATACGTTATTTTGCTTCATGTATGATTAATTACCTGACCGCCACCTCTCCTGCGGGTATCTCTGTTTAGCGGATGATGGTCACCGTACCTTCCTTCACCTTTTTCTCCTTCACCGGAGCATCGGCGGGAGCATATCCCAGGGCTGCGCAGCCATATACCTTATGGCTCTCGGGTACACCCAGCTTTGTCAAGAAAGCGCGGACATCGGGGTCGTCGCAGGTCTGCCCCAACTGGTTAATCCAGCAGGAACCGATGCCGAGGGACTTGGCTGCAAGGAAAATGTTCTCCAAGGCGCAAGCGCAATCCATAGCAGCCCACCATTGGGTAGGCTCGTTGGAGACAATGACCAGCGTGGGGGCATGATAGTAGCAGCAATAAGTCTGGCTATGTCCACGTTCCCGTGTATGAGGGTCGTCACTCTTGGCAAAGGCGCCTTTGATTTTATCGTTCAGCTCTTTCAGTACTTCCTTATTCTGAATGGCAGTGAAGTGCCACGTCTCCAAATGCATACCGTTGGGGGCATAAGTAGCCGCCTCAAGAATAAGGTTCAAATCTTCTGCAGAAACTTGCTGTTCCGTATAGGCACGGACGCTGCGGCGTGCCTTAATGGTTTGTAATGTCTCGTTCATTTATTTATTTGAGAATTGATAGTTGATAATTGATAATGCACATCAGTACGTGTTCAGTGGGGCTGTTTCACCGTTTCACCAGCCCAATCTTTACATTCAGCTTGAAGTACCAGACGCCGTTCTCGCGCTCCAAGAAACCGTATTTATCTTTCTCTACGGCACCTTTCTCCAAACGCGTGTTCTGATAAAGGAAATCTGCAAAGACCTGCGGACGGGATTTGTGGTAGCAAAGTACCTGCCCGCTACCGTCCGTCAGGAAGATGCCTTCGACGGCAGAGTCCGTACCGTTATAAATTTTGGCAGGGCGCATGCCGAGGGCAAGTGCCAGCAGGAACTGCTTCATCTTGAACTCGTAGAAGCGGTGCTTGTTTATCACCTCGTCCTTTATCTTCAACGGATTCATCTCCTTGATGCGCTCCGTCAATTCGCTGATGCGGGTGATACCGTCCAAGTGCATCAAGCGCACCATCTCGGCAAGCATGCGGGGGAAGTGGAGGTCTATCATCAGCAAGTTGCAGCGGAACACGCGGTCGGCAACGTCGGCATACTTCAGCACGCCGCCCAGTCGCTCAATCATCATCATGCGTTCTGCCACTTCCGTAGGAGATTCCGGCAGGGCATTCACCTTGTTCACCGTGGGCACGGCAAACTTGACACCGCTTTGCTCCAGCTTCAGATTCGCCGTGCGCCCTCCGTCCAGCAACGGATTCATCGGGGTAAGACGACAACGGACATTGAAGCCCGTTAGAGGTGCTTCGGGATGCCAGAAGGCAACGGAGAAGTCGGTACGGTCCTCCGTCTTTGCTTCCAGGTCGAAGATATTGACAGCATCCAGAAAGGCTTCCAAGCCTTCAGTCACTTCCACTTCCTCGCCCGAAACGTTCTTCAGCAGATGCAGAACCAACTCTGCCGCATCACCAAAGTCTTCGCGGGGGAAACGCAGTTCCTCCTTCTCGCCCGGAACAAACGAACCGTCCTTCCCGGCAGTTCCGCTGACAACGCGCACTTCCTGCGCTTCGATATAGTAACGGCGCGTACCGTCATGCTCTTCCCTCTGTATCAAGGCAACAGGCCAGCGCAGGGTTTCGTCTTTTTCAGCTTTCGGTGTACCCAGTGACACGGCTCCATCCGCCAGCAGGCGAAAGAAGGTGTAGAGCTCGCCCAGTTCTCTTTTTGTTGCACTAAATGCCATAAACTTTCTTTTGTTTAAAGGGGGGGAGTCAGCCTTTCATAAGAAGTGGTACCGTTTCCGCAAAGAAAACAGTCTGTTCCTCATAGGAAAACAACTTGTTCCGTTAAAGGAAACGAACAACTTCCCTATTAAAAGGGGCTCTTATCCCATTTGTTGTATTATTCAAACCTTAATGTTTCTACTTTCTCCAACCGTGCCCGCAACTTCGGCATCATGGACTGACGAATGCGGAGCGTCATACGGCAGTCCATATCATACGACTGTTCCTGAATTTCCGGCTCCTCCTCCTTCACCACCCGCATCACATCGTTCATGAAGGGGTATTCGAAGAGGAAAGTCACCGCCTCATCTACCGTCTTTTCAATGATGGTGGCAGCGGCAATGGCTTCGGCAGCGGCCAGTTTCATCTCTTCGGTGATCTGGGTAGCACGACCTTCCAGAGCACCCTTGAAGATACCGGGGAAAGCGACCACATTGTTCACCTGATTGGGAAAATCACTGCGTCCGGTTCCTACGACACGGGCACCGGCAGCCTTGGCTACATCCGGCATGATCTCGGGAATGGGATTCGCCATGGCAAACAGGATGGAATCGCGGTTCATGGAAGCTACCATCTTGGGAGTGACGATGTTCGGAGCGGAAACACCGATGAAGATATCGGCACCTTTCAGAGCATCGGCCAGAGAGCCGATCTCGTTGTTTAAGTTAGTCACTTCGGTCATCTTTTTCTGCATCCAGTTCAGGCCTTCGGTATCTTTGGAGACAATACCTACCTTGTCACACATGATGATATTGGGGAAACCGTAGGTCAGAAGCAGTTTGGTGATAGCCACCCCGGCGCTTCCGGCACCGTTTACCACTACGCGGCAGTCTTCCTTTTTCTTACCGACTACCTTCAGGGCGTTGATGACACCGGCCAGAACGACGATGGCAGTACCGTGCTGGTCATCATGGA
>OIAA01000240.1_pt1 | contig 25591 bp, 16 predicted proteins | sample 1580591 | NCBI WGS metagenome assembly OIAA01 (sample SAMEA3882556, study PRJEB24775) | human gut metagenome | biome: human-associated habitat; feature: intestine environment; material: feces | place: Netherlands | collected 2009/2010
TCGGGCACGGTCGCGCTCGCAGTCTTCGAATAATTGGGCTTTTCCGCCTGCAAACCGGTTGCGGTGCCGTTCTGGAACGACAATACGATCGTGCCATCGGAAGCATGCTTCGCATGCGCGATAAGCGGCCCGTTGGGAATGGTCTTGCCTTCCGACATCGCCAGATATTGCGCTGCCATGCGCGCGCCGAGAATATCTTTGCCAAGCGGATGTATCAACGTTGAAGTGCCCTTGTCCGTATCCAGTGACACCGTCATTGCAACGTTGGAAGCATTGCGTAATCCGGCATTGCTCAACGTGTTCAACTGCGCGAATCGCACGTTTTGCGTGTACTGGTAGCCGGGCCAGCGTGCCAATTGCACATACAGGAACGGCAGATCATCCTGATCGAACACTTCACGATATTGGTTGATCAGCAGCGTCATCTGCGACTCGTACGCCAGCGCGGTCGCCTCGTTCGTGGAATCATTGCATCCCTGATACCACAGCACGCCCGCCACGTGGAACCCTTCCAAAGGCGCAATATGGTTCGCATAAATATCACCGCCCTGCACGTGACGTCGAATCGGCGTGCCACCCCATGCGGTTTGAATAATGCCGATCGGCACGTTCGGATGCGCGGCACGAAGCTGCATGGCAAACTGCTGCGCCAGATAACTGAAATGCTGCGAATTATCGGCGGTCGCCTCAAGCCAGGTGCCAGCCTGCTCATTCACGTCGCGTAACGGAAAATCCGTACCTTTCGAGGAATTGGCGCTCGCAACGAAGTGTACGTTGTTGTCGGAAAGCTGCTTCGGCAGATCGTCGGTCGTTATCAAACCTCCGCCGAAATTGTAGGAGTTGCCTGAACCCTCATAATATTGCGAATAATTCAATTCCATATTCGACTGTCCGGCAGCAATAAATACGTCGCCAACATACACGTTTTTCAGAGTCAACAAAGTGGTTTCGTTGTATAAAATCGTTAATGAATATGGTTTAAGACTTGCTTTTTGTTTAGGTAAGGTGCAGGTGAAATCGCCATTTTTGGAAATTTTAGCTTGTGCTGATGCTGATTTCTTTCCTTGGGAAATCGTTGTAATCAGTTGCGTTGGGTCAACAACTTTTCCGCGTTGTGAAGTGGTGGCCGTTCCTTTGACTACCAGCGTTTTCCCACGTTGGAAAACCATGTTCTCCAAATAGTAGGAGGGGAGTTTCACGGTGATGCGGGTCGCATAATTGTTGTTGGATTGCGTGGCGTTGTCGTTGCTGGAGACATTATCTGATGCGCTGTTGCTGCTATTGGAATTACTGCCGTTGACGTTTGCTGAACCGTCGCCCCATTTCGGTCCACAACCAACAATGATCGCCACCAGAATTGCCGTGGTCACTACCGCGGCAATAATCACGCGTGCCAGTCGTTTCTTCTTCAAGATGGCTCCCCTTCTGCGTCCGCAATGCAACGCTTGCAGCGTTTGTTTAACGGAGCAAGCACATTAAAGCCTAGTCATTCTTGCTGCGATGCGCACAAATATGGTCATCCGTCAGGCTCTGCCCATTTCTGTCATCTCTTCATGATGGCGTCCCATGGGCCGGACTTTTATCGGTCGAGAGCGGTGGACGTCCCATAATCACGCCACCCACTGTTCGTTCGTCTTCAGGAAATTCGCCTTGTTCGTAGGATTTGCGCCAACGATCGATCATCTCATCGGTGATCTCTCGACCATTTGCCGATGTCCAGCTCATGAGAGCCTCCTTTCCGTTCGTTTGGTCTTTCCCTAGTCTTGCACTTTTCTTTTGACGTGTTACTGCATTTTATAGCCGTGAAGTCTTGAAAATGGCGGAATTTCAACGTTTCTTCTTTTGCCTGCCATGTGACTCTCTTTTGCTTTTCTTTTGATTCTAAAATCAAAAGAAACGTTGGGTATGCGGAAAAGGGGTATGGAAGAGTTGGGAGAAACGTAAAGACGGTGAGGCTAATGACCGGCTTGGTTGACCGGCTTGGTTGACAGGCCTGGTTGGCTTGATTGGCCGGCTTGATCGGCTGGTTGGTTGGCAGCGTTGCGATCGGTTGATTTACTGGAGGAATTGATCGTCCAGCGTTGCGTCGGTCGCGTCGGCTGCGCCGGATTGGTCGACGGTGCCGTCCGTGGCGCCCGCGTCGCCGGCAACTCCAGCATCGCCCTCCGTGTCTGTGGCTCCGTCCGTTCCGTCGTCGCCGTCCGTTCCGTCAGCGCTATTGTCGGTTCCGTCACCGCCATCGGTGGCCGCGGATTCGTCGCTCTTCTGCAAAGCCTGCTTGAACTGCTTGGCCTGCTTATCGTACTCGGCTTTTGCGGCGTTGGCTTTGCTGATGGTAGCGGAAGTGTCGGCGGCGCAGCTCAGCGTTTTCGGCGCGGTAACTTCCGTCTGGTGCAGTTCGGCAAGCTTGTCGAGATCGTAGGATCCGTCGAAGCTGGTGAACGCTTCGGAGATCTTCGCCTTCAGCTGGAACGCCTTGGAATAGGAGGTGTTCATGGCCGTGACGGCTTCCTTGCAGTCGTTGAGTGCGGCCAGGTCGCGCATTTGCTGCGATGCGCGCACGCCTGTGAATCCGAAGACCGCGCCCAGAACAACGACTACGACGACTACGGCGACGATGATCTGGCGGTAGATGTGCTTTACGCGCTGATGCCTTGCGCTATGGCCGCGTCGAATAGGTCTTGCGGCTGGCGGGATTCGCTGGATTCGTGTGATTGCCGGTTGCTGATTTCAGCCGTGTTGCTGCTGCTGATTGTGCGCTCTCCGGTTGCGTTGGTACTGGTTGCGTTGGTACTGGTTGCGTTGGTTTCGACTTCGGTTGCTTCGACTTCGTTGGAAGCGTTGCCGACAAGCGTATTCCCGGTATTGCCATCGGCATCGCTGGCAAATGCGCTGCTGACGGTCGAGCTGTTGACTGCGATACCGCTGGCAGCGGCGTCACTACTGTCGGCAGAAGTGCAGGTCGTTGCGCTTCCGGCAAGTGTTCTCGGTGTGTGTGACGAGGTACTTTCCTCGCTTGGCTTCTTGCCGTGCCGTGCCATAACCCCTCCAGAATCTGCCTACTATTCTGTATTCCCCGGTGACAGCTCCCGATTCAGGGCAATTGAATCACGTTCCGAGAGTCCACCTGAAATGCCAATATACAGCGTACGATACCCGTCCTTCCCTGATTTCCCACACTCGTGTTGTAGTCGTTAATGCATTCAGGTACTCTCTGGAGTTTTATTCGTCTGTGGTAACTTCTTAAAAATTTTGAGAAGTGTTGGTGGAAACTTCTTAAAATTTTTGAGAAGTGTTATGCTGGGATTGTTGGGTGTTTCGCAACGGACGGCGAAAGGAAGAACTTATGGTGCCGGATAATCCATGTGAATCGTATGCCATGCTGGTTCGTGAGTCCATGCAGTTTGACATTCCTACGCCGTCACGCCGCATCGAAATCATACGCGAGCTGCCGCAGCCGGCAGTGTTCAATGCTGTGCACATCATCACTGGCATCCGACGTTGCGGCAAAACGTTCTATCTTTTCCAGAAAATTCATGATTTGTTACAAAACGGCGTCTCGCGTAATGATATTTTCTATTTCAACTTCGCTGACGATCGTCTGCAACCAATGCAAGACACCGTGCTCAACGATATTGTTACGGAATACTGGCGGCAATATCCCGACTCTCGTGACCATGGCTGCTACCTCTTCCTTGACGAAGTGCAAGAATGCGTCAATTGGCAGGGATTCTGCCAGCGCATAGCCGAACATGAAGCTGTGACGCTAGTCATTACTGGATCGTCTTCGAAACTGTCCAGCGAAGAAATCGCAACGAATTTCCGAGGACGATCGCATCCGCATGCCATGGCGCCACTGTCTTTCCGTGAATTCTGCGACTTTCGGGGAATCGAAACGCCTACAGCGGGCAGCACTCTTGCCGATGCCGTGTTTTCGCCGCGAGAGGTCACCCGGTTTGAAGCTGCCTACAACGATTACCTAACTATTGGCGGCTTCCCTGCAGTGCAACGTATGGTTGAAGCTGATCGTATTGAAACGCTCCAAGGTTACGTGCGGGACGTGGTTGCGCGTGACGTTGCCGAGCGTCTTGGTCGTGAAAACATTACTCTCGCCACGCAGATAGCGCTTTTTTTGCTGCGCAATACGGCCTGCGAGCTGTCTACCAATGGTCTTGTGGAAACGTTGCGAGCGGTCGGCTGGAAAATCTATTGGGATAAGGCGAATACGTTACTCGAGCTGTTCAAGCAGGCATTTCTGGTGTATCAGCTTGAGGAGTATTCCACCATGCTCAAGCCGGGTAGTACTGCGGTGCCGAAAATGTATGCCGTCGATCAGGGTATGGTTTACGCGGTGTCACGCGCCAACCAGCAAGATATTGGAAAACGACTGGAAACTGCGATTTTCTGCGAACTGCAGAGACGAACTTCCGGTAGGCGTACGGAAACAATCACTTCGTACACTATGCCGACGTCCAAACAGGAGAAAGTTGACTTTCTTATCGGCGATGCTCTTGCTACGGAACCGTATGGGCTTATTCAAGTGTGTGCCAATATGGGAAATGAGAAAACCAGGGCGCGAGAAATCGGCTCTCTGCAAGCGGTTATGCAACGTACCAACGTTGATTCCGGCCTGATTCTCACGCTTAACGAGGGAGAAACCATTGAACTTCCCGATTCCACTGGCACGATCCACGTACTCCCCTCCTGGAAATGGTCCCTCTACGAAGCGTGATGGGAAGGTCAGCGAGAATGCTGGAAAGGAGATATGGAAATGGATGATGCCATATCGGTGCCCCTAACGAGCTAGTCGATTCTTATCAGTGTGTAATGCGTGAGATGTGGGGATTGGGATGATTTTGGAGTTGGGGAGGGACGGGGTTGTGGGTTGCAGTTAGAGTTGACGATTAGGGCGTTTGCGCCGAATATTTGGGGTTGATGACTGTATTCAAGAGAGGCTGACGAATGGTTTCGCCACATCATGTTGTGAAGATTGCGACTGCGCTGTCTGCGGTTGCGTTGACTGCTTCCGTTGCGGTTGCGCCGGCTTACGCATTGCAGGATATTGCGATTGAGGATGCTGTTGCGCAAAGCAGTTCCGTTACTGCAGATAATGGTGTTGTTATGCAGTCTGACGATCAGTCGGATGATCAGACGGGCGACCAGCAATCGCAAGACAGCATGCCCGACAATCCGAATGCGAAACTTCCGGATAACGTCAGTGACGAGATTTCCGACGATGCCACCGTGGTTTCGGAAGACCTGGCTGTCACCCCCGAAGGTGAGGTCAAGAACATCGAAACCGGCGAAATCGTGACCGATCCAACATTGGTCGGCACGAAAGATCAGCAGCCGGATCCGCTCGCCAAAACCAACGGCGAATCCTTCATTCCGGTAAGTGCGGAAGATGTCAAAAATGCTGTAGCCGACGCGAACGTACAGCTCTCCAAATTCGAAAGCAATGAATACGGCGCGCACTGGGGCACCTACAACAATTCGAAAGCTTTCTTTGACTACCAGAACAACCTGTTCGTGCAGCAAGCCAAAGGCGTGATCGACGTTTCCGAATGGCAAGGCGACATCAATTGGGCCAAAGCGAAAGCCGACGGCGTGGAAGGCATGATCATCCGCCTCGGCTACGGCGAAGGCAACAATGCCGACAAGAAAGCGCAACGTAACATTTCCGAATGTAAGAGACTTGGCATCCCGTTCGGCATCTACTGGTATTCCTACGCGGACACTCCTGCGCTCGCCAAAGAAGAAGGTGCCGACGTGGTCGCCAAACTCAAGCAGTTTGGCGTGAATCCGAGCGATCTGGCGTACCCCGTGTATTACGACCTGGAAAAGTGGACGTGGGAAGGGCATCAGCCGCCCACCGACCCGAACGTGTACAACAATATCGTCAACAATTGGTACAGCGCACTACAGTCCGCCGGATACAAGAACCTGGGCGTCTACTCGTACACCAGCTACCTGCAAGGACCGCTGAAACATGCCGACATTTACGCCAAAACCACGTGGGTGGCGCAGTATGGCGCTCGCATGGGATTCGACTCGTTCCCGACCAACAGTCGCGGATGGCAATACACCAGCTCCGGCAAGGTGGACGGCATCAGCGGCAATGTGGACATGAATGCGTTTGGGAATAAAGCGTATGTGAATAGCGGGAGCAGCAATGCTTTACAAGCGGCCATTGATGTACGCAAAATGACTGCAGTTACCATTCCGAATGGCAATTATTACATCAATGTTCGTTCCAAAGTCGCGTCCAGTGTTGATATTCCTGGTGGAAGTGCTGCAGATTCCACCGCCATTCAGTTGTATTCCGGTAATAGTTCCAAGGCTCAACAGTTCACTTTTACTAGGCAGTCTGATGGGAGCTACGAGATCGTCAATGTGAATTCCGGCAAGGCTTTGGACGTGCGTAATGGTGTTGCTGAGAATAACGCTATAGTGCAACAGTATTCTCGAAATAATTCTCAAGCTCAACGATGGTTTATTCGTGATTCTGGAGCGGGATATTATTTGCAGTCCGTTCTCGGTAATTGGGTTCTGGATTTGAGCGGTGGAAATACTGCGAATGGTGCTGCGATTCGGCTGTATGCGCCCAACGGCACTGCTTCACAGCTGTTTGTTGTTTCGTCAAGCGATGTCAATATAGCTACTGGAGTATCGATGATTATCACTTCGGTTGCGAATAAAAAACTTGTCACGGATGTGACGGGTGCATCGACGGCGAACGGGGCACGAGTTCAGCTTTATTCAAGTAATAATACGAACGCCCAGAAATATCGATTTGAATCAATTGGCAATGGAACTTATAAGATCGTCAATGTTAATTCGGGCAAGGTGCTGGATGTATCTGGCGGATCTACTGCTAATGGAGCGGCGTTGCAGCAATATACGAATAATAACACTGTTGCCCAACAGTGGACGGTGCGAAATTACGGTAGTGGCAAGGTTGCGCTAGTGTCGGTGAATGCTAATAAGGCTGTCGATATTCCAAGTGGTAATGCCGTGCAGCAGGCTCAGTTGCAGCTTTATTCGCCGAATGGCACCGTTGCTCAACAGTGGTTGGTTGCAAAGGCGCCGTTAACGTTGCGCGAACGTTTGAATGAAACCGCGGCCAAGCATAGGCAGGATTTGCCGGATGGCACCTACACTTTTGGATCGAAGCTTAATACGTCTATGAAGATGGATGTAAGCGGCGCTTCCCGTTCAAATTATGGAAACGTGCAGATTTGGGCCGGTAATGGAACCAATGCGCAGAAGTGGAAAGTAACGCATGATTCCAACGGGTATGTGACGTTAACCAGTGTGAACTCTGGCAAAGTGTTGGATGTGAATGGCGGCGTATCTGCCAACGGAACCAACGTGCAACAGTACGATTCCAATGGAACATACGCTCAGAAGTGGATAGCTGTCAAAAACTCCGATGGCTCATACACGTTCCAGTCGGCGCTCGCGGAAAACAAAGTTCTTGATGTTTCGGGTGCTTCTACCTCGAATGGTGCCAATGTGCAACTATATGCCGCAAATGGTACGAATGCCCAAAAGTGGGTGAAGTAGCAGACGGATTAACCGATAAAATATGGCTGAGGACAAGTATCTTTTTGCTCTCAGCCATATTTGGAATCTGTGCTATTTCTGGCGCCGCATCATGGCGAATTGATTGGCGTCAATGATAAATGCTTTGCGGTCGTTCTTGGCCATGACATCGAGGATGATGCCGGTGATGAACAATAGCAGTCCGGCAATGACGAGCATGACCGCGCCGATAAGTGTGGGGAATCGCGCCACCATGCCGGTGTGCCAGAAGTCCATGGTTACGCTGCCGCAGAGCATGATGCCGATGATGCCGATGATGGCGCCAAGTCCACCGAAGAACGGCAGTGGCTTGTATTCGCGGATCATACGGAAGATGGTGCTCATCACCTTGATGCCGTCTCCTACGGTGTCAAGCTTGCTGACGGATCCAGCCGGCCGATCGCGGTACTGAATTGGCATCTCGAACAGACGCAGGTTGTTGTTCAACGAGTGGATGGTCATTTCGGTTTCGACCTCGAAGCCGCGCGACAACACGGGGTAGGTTTTGACGAAGGTGAATGAGAAGGCACGGTAGCCGGTCATGATGTCGGTGACGTTCGCATGGAACAGGCCGTTGATCGAACCGCGCACCAGACGGTTACCGAAGTTGTGGAACGGGCGCTTGTTCTCTTGAAAATACGTTGAACTGAGCCTGTCGCCAATCACCATGTCGTATCCTTCGGCGATCTTCTCGACCATGGCGGGTGCCGCGTCGGCTGGGTAGGTGTCATCGCCGTCGGCCATGACGTACACATCGGCGTCGATGTCTTCGAACATGGCTCGGATCACGTTGCCTTTGCCTTGGCGTGGCTCCTTGCGGACGATGGCCCCTTCCGCCGCCGCGATCTCGGCGGTGCGGTCGGAGGAGTTGTTGTCGTACACGTAGATGTCCGCCTGTGGCAGCGCGGTTTTAAAATCACGAATGACCTTGCCGATGGTGACTTCCTCGTTATAGCAAGGAAGAAGTACTGCAACGGAAACGTTCGAATTCTCAGGCATATGCTCCACTATATCCCTTGTACTGGTCTGCATGGGGAATGGATTATAGGTGATGTTGCATACTTGAAGCAAATGGATTTACCGATTCACATTAATTATCACGAGTGTAGCGTGACGAAGTGTCCGTCTTGAATGCCGAATCGCTTTTGAAATAATCGTTATAGTTGATCTCCATGTTCGATTGGCCAGCGGCTATAAAAAGTTCGCCCACGCATACATCATGTACAGTGTTTTCATCACGGTGGTAGCTATGGCAAATTCCATGGTGTATTGGGCAAGTGACCCTTTGATTCTAGGCAACTTGATTGAAAATTTTCCTACTTTATCGATTGTTGAAGAACTGGCGTATTTATGTTTTCCTTCTCGCAAAGTAACGGAAATTGTTTTCCCCGATGAGGATTTCTGAGCTGAGCCGCTTAAGGTGGTGGTTTTGTTCTGTTGCAGAACCATGCTGTCCATTACACAGCTCGGTAAAGGAAGGGCGGTGTTTCCGTCTTGTGGTGTTTTCTTGCTTTCCTGAGCGTACGCAGGAAAACAGAATGAATGACAGTGTCAATGAGAAAGTTCTTCTAAACATCTGAACAAATTTATGAAAGTGGAACGTTGCTATGGCGCGAGTATAGCGGTTTCCAAACTTGTTTTTCATGTCTCGGACTTCTGATTCGTAGATAAAGATGCTGTGTTTTCCAGATTAGATATGAGAGCGGACGCCTGCGGATGAGTTTCCGCTTCTGTCGGAGATACTTTAGCGTTGATATGCTAAGGGCGTGCAAGTTGGAGAAGGAAAGGACGATCAGTGACGGCGAGACAAACAGATATGTGGCAAGGCTCTGTCGACAGGCGGGAAAGCAGCTGTCACGGTACTCACTATGTATTTGTGGACGTGCTGAACATTGTTTCCTGCTTTGCCGTGGTATGTCTGCACACGTCTTTAGGTGTGTTCTCTCTGCAACATACTTTTCTATGGACATTCCAAGAGCTCATGCAGGCGATGTTTATTTTCGCCGTGCCTATTTTCTTCATGGTTAGCGGAATGAATCTTTTGGATTACCGGAAGAAATATTCTACGAAAGTGTTTTTCAAAAAACGATTCGTACGAGTGGGACGTGCGTTGATTCTGGGCAGCATCGCTTGCTATTTATTGTTCGGTTTGCTCCCCGGCCTGTTTTATGGAGCGCAATCAATCGCCGATGGTTTCGGTCCTGTCGATTTTTGCAAGAGATTCCTTACCAACTCCATTATCGATATTTACTGGTTCCTGTATACCATCATCTATTTGTACTTATTGACTCCATTGCTTTCAAAAATCGTCCATGACCGTCGTTTGTTGGAATATGCTATTGCACTGACGCTGTTCTGTTCAATTCTGATTCCTGCAGCAAAAGCCATTGGAATCAACGAGGAATATTTCAGCCCATTGTTGAGCTGGCCGCTATTTGCTTCCAGTGCCCTGCTGTATTTCCTGCTGGGATATTATTTGGAAAACTACGGCTTGCCGTTGCATTGGAATGCGCTTGCATGGGCCGCAACTTTCCTCGGATCTGTGACGTTGATGTTCCTCGGCGGTTTATGTTGGAACGGTTTCTTCCAGAATTCGATGGGGGTGGAATACCAGAATTATCTTGTCGGCATTTCCTCTCCGTTATGTGTGATATCCGCGGTATCACTGTTCATGCTCTGCAAAGCGCTGGAGCCATCCCTTCAGCGTGGATCTGACAGAATGAAGTCGATAATTCGCAAAGTGTCCAGCGTCTCGCTCGGTGTATATATGTTCCACCTACTGCTCGTGAACCTTACGCTTGGTGGGCCTTTCGAGCGCATCCTGACGTTTGGGCAATACCACCCATTCATTAAGGCCATTGCGGTCTATCTGCTTACTAGCATTGCCGTATATGTCGGCAAGTGGTGCATCTCAAAGGTGAAACGAGCCCTACTATCGAAGTGAGTCAGCGTAGGACTCACGTCCGGAGAGACGATTTAGGATTCTTCAGGCAAATGCTTCAGCGTAAGTGATAGAAACAGTGGAATGATATACAGCATAGGCAACACATAGCGTGTTGCCTCCGTGTGCGTGGAAATCGGTCCAGCAAATAGAACAAGCATTGTGATGAACATTGGCAGATTAAGCATCAACAGATTAAGTTTGTTCTTCTTGGATCTCAGTATGAGAAACATGATGGCAAAAGGAAGTATTGTAGCCCAAAAGGCTTTTTGCCATATGATATTGAGTATAGGCGTCGCTGATAATGTGTCTGCGTAGAATTGTCCAATCGCATTACCGGCTTTAGTATTATCTGTCCAAGGCATGTATTGTTCGATGTTTTGATAATGATGTTTGGAATTATTGATTGGACGCATCATGCTGAGGTCTTGTTCTTCTCCTGATGCGACATTGAATGAGAACCATGCGACGGAGAGCCCGCCCCATCCTGCTATCATGTCGCCGGGATGCTTAACCAGTTGTTTCGTCCACGTCGTGATTAAGGCATGTTCATCTTTAGAAGATAATTCCTGTCCTTTTATCGGATCAGCTTTATACCAGCAGTAAGCATCTTGGAGTTGACCAATATCCATATGGTAAATTTGTTGGATTTCGTCGATTTCGGCTACACTCAAATCATCCTTATGGTTATGCACCACATTGGCGACTTGTTGCATGGGCACAGCAAGAATCTCGTTACTTTCTCCTGGTGCAATGTGCAATGCTGGCAAGATAAAAGTTGGCACGATTATACCAACAACTAAATAAGGAACACCACCTAAAACAATAGTAGCTATTTTATAGGACCAATGTTTGACAACGAAGCATGCCAAAAGAAGCAGAGCCAGGACAATGATATACATGCCTGTTTTTTTTGTTAAGGATACGGCCAATGCGTCTGCGATAAAGAAAACATCAAATGAAACGGATTTTAAAATTGTCCCCTGTGTTCTCCAAAGTTCACAGAATGCGATAGAGAAGAATACGAAAAATGGCGTATTGAAAGTATCTTTCGCAAGAGACATCGACATCATGGGGATGATGGGGAAAAAGGTAAGAAATACAGCAATAAAGAAACGGCATTTCCAAGGTATGTTGTATTTGCCTGTATAACAGACTGTACAAGCGATGGCCAATGTGGACAGTAACGACTGCACGAGCACTAGCAGGTACAATCCATAAGTAGCGTTATTGAACAATGCTTTGCCAATATGTGCGAATCCGACATACAAATACGTCATCATGAAGGGATGATGATCGGTGAACGGCACTGAAGGGTCATAATATTCCATCAGTTGCCAAGAAGTGTCGTACCAGTAGACGCCCGGGAAATAAGCTACAAAATACGGAATCCAGAATGCCGTCACGAGACACCATAATGTGATAATGGATCGAGGAGACCAGTCCAATGTGAGTTTGCGGAACGCTCCGAACGGTTTATTCAGTGATTCGTTATGGTGATTTATGCGCGGAACTATTTTTGTCGCAGCGAAAAACAGTAATGTGAACAGGGCAATATAAAAGAGAGTGTTCACATAAAACAGCGCATTTCGAGTGTCGATTTTGCCCTCATGCTGGCCAATAAAAGAACACATGCCAAACAACGTACCCAGAAGAATGGGGACGAGATAAGCAAAGTTATGTTCGGTAATTCTAAAACTTTTTGTGGTCTGTTTCAATGCGATTATTCCCTTCCTCGAACCGCGCGACCGATGGCCTTCGCCATGGCACGACGGCGGGAACCTATTGGCATGAGTGGATCGACAATCTTGCGAATAGGGTTATCCTCTCCAACGGCGCGTTCGTGCTTTGGACGAAGCGCCTCTTCAGGGATTTTCGGTTCGTTCGCCTTCACCACGCGCTTGAGCAGACGCTCATAGAACGGGGTTTCACGTGCGTATTTCCAATAGATGGAGGCGAAATCGCAATCTGGATCGGTCCATGGTTTTTGAAAACCAGCGTAATGGATGATCTTCGGATTGTTGCGTGACTTCATGTAGGCGTCATAAATGTCGTTCGGAGCCTGCACAAACAGATTGCCGACACGTCCGCCGCAATCGTGAACCACATTCCACTCCCACGGCAAATACAGTACTTCTCCCTCACAGTGTGCGTTAAGCACATCTTGGTCGTTATAGATGAACGCAGGGTTAGACGCATACGTAAGCCACTGCTTGATGGTGTAGCGCTCGCGCATGGCCTTGGTGTTGAGCACGAGAACGCCAGCTTGGAAGTAATCGTAAGGATTCTTCATCTTCAGCACATTCTTGGCATACCCCATGCGCTTGCCATGCTTGACGTTGAGGTTGGCAAGGAAGTCGATATCTCGAATCGCACCGAGCAGCTTGCCTTGCAAGTCGGTGTTGTACAACTTGGAAATATCGCCATTGATGACGATATCCGAATCCAAATACAGCACCTTGTCGTAGAACGGCAATAGCTTCTGGATCAGGAATCGATAGTAGGTTTCGATGCTGATATGAGCATTATTCGTGGAAAGATCGTATCCAGACAGCTCACGCTCCACATTGGTGAATCGCAATGACATGTTCGGGAACTGCTTGAAGAAGTCACGCAGTCGTTCCTGCTTATCCCAAGCGATGTTTCGTTGTAGAACCACAACATCATAGAAATATGTCGGATCAGCATTCTTCATGGCCGAATAAACCGTGGTGGTGAGCTGTGGAACATAATTATCATCCGCGGCAAACACGACTGGAACGATCGGCTTGTCAAACATATCAAGAGGCTTCAGCTCTTCAGCGGGTTCCGGATTGGTAAAGTGAACACACTGAAGCTCCTTGAACTTCCAATTGGAACCGATGCGCTTATGATGCATCAAATAGATGTTCAGCAGGCGTTCGGAAAGGTGTCCCGGAGTACGCAACGCTTCCTTGCTGTAGGCACTATAGCTGGTGTTCTTATCGAACTCCTCAAGAATCGGGAACATCCAAGAGCAATAGTCGAAGAAGATCTCCTTCTTCATAATGAACATATTGCAGAAGCATGCCTTGTTGCCCGTGAAGAAAGAATCGGCATCCTCTTTGTAATCCGGATACATCTTGCATAGAATCCGATAACAGCGGAGCATATCATCATCGTGCAGCAGGGGAGCGGCTTCCCACAATGCGCGAGGAGTACCATGCTTGTCGATAATCTTCGTGAGATCACCGAATGGAGTGGTGATGACGTCGTATTGGCGAACTACTCGCTCAATGTTTGTATCGTCAAGTCCATACTCTTTCGCAGCTTTGGCATCGATGTAATCATCCATGATTTCGCCATATGGGTTCTCTTTGTGGAGAGTGTCAGAGAAATCAAAATAGCGGCGATAGTGGCAGAAACCGTAATAATCGGCATCCACATTCTTCCACGCCCAATATTGGGTGGTCAGTTCGCAATAGCGTGGATTGCGGTCAGAGATATTCTCGCCTTCGTCATCGTGGAACGCCCAGGGGAAACGATAGCTGCCTTCGTGCAGGCCAACCTGCACAGGCTGCATGATGGCGCTATCGAAGGTGTCAACGTTCTTATGCGTGGTGAAGAACAGACGAATGCGTTGCTCGTTGTACTTCTGGAACGTTTTCGTATTGCGGGTTTTTTCAGTGAGCTCAGTCATATGGCGGGTGGCGATTTGTTTCATTTCATGGAATCGGATAGTATCTTCGGATACTTGATCAGTGGAGACGCTGATGGCATTGGCCATTGCGAACCAGTTCGGTAAAGTATCGTCCGGAGCAATCAATTGATCTGCGGAAAGCAGAGCGTAGGCTTTATCACGTACGAAGCGGTAAATCTCTCGACCAGTGATTGCCGGGCCGAAGACCTCCTGCATGGATTCCAACGCTTCGGCTTTCTCATCTTCGGGGATACGAACAGCCCAGTCATTCGCGAGAATTTCGGTGGCTTTACGCTGGAATCCCTGTGCGCATGAACGCAACATGTCGGAATGCTGTGTGTAGGCGAACTCATATGATGCATCGAAATCCGCCTTGAAATGTTCGCAGTACTTTGCGTATTTCTTTGCACTGATAGTGTTGGTTCCGCTGATGCCTCGCCCATAGTAGTACACGTATCCGCGGCAGTGCTTGCAGGAATGGTAGGTCTTCGCGAAAGCAGAAACGACGAAGCACTCATAGCCGTCCTGGGAACGTCCAAGCCTGTCTTTGGTCATTGCGGCAAATGCTTGCTTGAGAACGGATGTCTTGTATAGGCGCTGGGTTATGCGCCAATCCACCTTGTAGCCTCGGGACTCATCGAAGATGTCGCGAACGATATCCTCCCCTGATAAATCCGGTATCTCGGTGTTGTTAAAGCTTTCAAAAGCTTCCTGTTCGGATTGAAGGAGTTCATTGGCACCGATTACCGTCAGACCATAATGAAGAATATCCACGGGATGTTGAGACAATTCCTGCACAAGCTGTTCGCACATGTCAGGTTTCAGCGCATCATCACCGTCAAGGAAGAACGTGTATTCGCCAGTAGCAGCCTCTGCTCCGGACATACGAGTGCGATGCGTGCCCATGTTGGGATTGTTGGTAATCACGCGAATGCGGGGATCCTGCGTGGCGGCAGCCTCTGCGATCTGGGCCACGTCGTCGGTGCTCGCGTCATTGACTACAATTGCCTCGATGTCGGAGAACGTCTGATTTCGTACGGAATCAAGACATTCCTGCAAGTACGAACCTACGTTGTAGGCAGGGATGACAATTGAAATCTTAGGCATTGATTCTTCCTTCAGGGAGCATTGATTTGCAGTATTGATGCTAGATGACGTTTATATATTCAATCGTCATAAGAAATGAGATGCATTTGCATGGCACGGTCATTCAACAAGGCATAATCTCTCGTATTAGCTTTATCTCTGACCGCGAAAAGCAAAGAATTATCGTCATTAGTATAAGCAATCATATCCGTTCGCTTATCATCTTTTAAGTTTTCAGTACGGAAAGAGCCTACAAGACGAAATTCGCCGTTATTAAACAAAGCGAGGGGCATCTCCATGTGTAAAATATGATGACCCTTCTGAACTTTGAGGTTCTTCTGACCTGAATCATAAGGGATTCCGCCACGTTTAATATCGTTCATTGCAATTGCGATGTAACCGTCATCGTCATTGTATTCGTATTCAATGTCGAATTTGAAAGTATCAGAACAATTAGCAACAGTTGGTGAAACTGGAATGAATCGGAATGTGGGGACACGGTCGTTGAGTCCTTCTGGATGTTCATTCTTTTTCGGATGACTGTGCTTTTGGTCACTTCTGATATTTTCGAGAGTGTATTGATCAGCAACTGAGTCTTTATCTCCCGAAGCAATGATATTGCCGTCTTTGATTAAGATAGCTTTATTACAATAACGTTTCACTGCGTCCATGGAATGCGTGACCAAAATGACAGTTTTGGTCGGATCCCTCTTGATTTTAGTGAAGAAATCATCGCACTTGCGCTGGAACGCCTCATCGCCGACTGCGAGCACCTCGTCCAGCACCAGAATGTCACCTTGTGCTTTAATAGCTACGGAGAAAGCGAGACGGACCTGCATGCCGGAGGAGTAGTTCTTGAGCTTCTGATCCATGAAATCTTCCAGCTCGGCGAATTCGACGATATCGTCGTACATTGCGTCGATTTCGGCACGGGTGAAGCCCAACAGAGCACCATTCAGATACACGTTCTCGCGGCCGGTCAGTTCCGGATTGAAACCGACGCCGAGCTCAATGAACGGCACCAGTTTGCCTTTAACCGTCACAGACCCCTGCTCCGGGGTATAGATTTGCGAGATGATCTTCAACAGTGTGGACTTGCCGGAACCATTACGCCCAACAATGCCGAAAAAGTCACCCTGACGAACCTCGAAATTGATGTCCCGCAGCACATGCTGCTCGGTATAGCCCTTAATACCCTTCGTCCAGTTCAGGAAGGCCATCTTCAGACCGGTGGCCTGTTCGGTAGGCAGGCGGAACATCTTGGCTACATGATCGACCTTGAGCACTACGGGGCGCTCGTCGACGTTCTTCTCTTCAGTCATTGCAATCTCAGTCATGAATCAGAGCACCTCCGCGAACTTGGAACTGTACTTGCGGAACACGTGAATACCCAGCCACAGAATGAAAGCGGACAGCACATACGGCAGTAGGCAGAGCAGTTTGTTGTCGACCATGGACCACACTGTCGGCACATATTCAGGGGAAAGCAGATTGTGGCGGATATCCATAATCGCCTGAGTAGAGGGGTTCAGCATCAGGAGTTTGGCAGCCCAGGAGAACTCCGGGTTATCGGCGACCATGGAAATGGGATAGATGATAGGTGTCGCATAGAACATTGCCTGCAGCACGACTTCCCAGATATGCGCCACGTCACGAAAATAGACGAACAGGGAAGCGAGCAGCAATGCTACGCCCAAGCCGAGGCAGTACAACTGCAGAATACTGAAGGGAACCAACAGCACGCGCCAAGTGTAATGGGCGTGGGCGAAGAAACCGAAGCAGATCACCACGAGCAGGTTGATGCCGAGAGAAATCATAGAACCCATAGTGGTGGAAGCCACAATAATGTAATTCGGGAAGTGAACCTTACGCAGCAAATCACCGCGGCCAACAATAGACTGCATACCCATACTGGTGGATTCGGAGAAGAAGCTCCACAAGCAGGTACCACACAGCAATGAAATCGGGAACGTCGGGGTGCCGTCGGAGAACTTCAAGAACTTCACGAACACCACATACATCACAGCGAACAACATAAGCGGCTTCAACACGGACCACACCATGCCGAGGAACGATCCTTGGTAACGCAACTGGAAATCGGTTTTCACCAGTTCCTTGAATACCACTATCGCGTAGTGGTACCTCTTTTTGAGGCTGTCAAAAAAGTTCTTCACAAGCGTCCTATCCTACTAGTGCGAAGTATTTGAGCACAAAAACGTGTAGCGTGCCCTTCTTCAGCAGTACTCTCATATATTCTATTGTGGAAAGGACGTTTGTTTCAGTAAGGCGGAATATCTCACATGGCTCTCACAGGAGAACATCAGCATCCGGATATCAAAATCTTCGTGTCGGCACACAAGACTGCTGTTTTCCCTGAAGGGAACAGCATCCTCCCTGTGCAGGTTGGAGCAGCCAAGGCTGCAAAGCGATTCGACAATACTCTGCATGATGATGAGGGTGAGAATATTTCCTGCAAAAATCCCCGTTACTGCGAGCTGACCGCGCAATACTGGGCTTGGAAAAACGAGGATGCCGACTACTACGGTTTCTGCCACTACCGACGCTACTTCGATTTCACCGATACCCCGCATCAGGAAAACGACTATGGCGAAATCATCGATTCCTATATCGACAGTCAAACCATTAAGGAATACGGTATCAACGATGGCGATATCTCCAAAGTGGTAGATGGATGGGACGTTATCACCACGCCGCTTAATGACACCCGTCGTATTGGTGGGTTTACGAATCTCAAGCAGCATTGGGATGCGGATAGGCATCTTCGCCTCAAGGATTTGCGTCACATGTACGACATTCTGTGCGCGCGTCATCCTGATTACAAAGCGGATGCTGATGCGGTGCTGAATGGCCATACTGCAGCTTTCTGCAACATGTTTATCATGAGGAAGGATATTTTCTTCGAGTACAACGAATGGCTGTTCCCCCTGCTGGATGAGTTTGCCGAGCATACTGATTTCAGCAAGATGGATGTGCAGACCACTCGCACTGTCGGGCATCTTTCCGAACGTTTGCTTAACATTTTCCTTGCGCACAAGCAGCGCACTGGAGCCAATTGGAAAATCAAGCGACTGCAGTGCGTGCATTTTCTGCATCCGGAACCGTTCGCCAAGCTTGAACCGTTGCAGGAGAATCCTGAAACCATTGTGCCTGTGGTTTTTGCAGCGGACGATAATTACGTTCCAATGCTCACTACCACGATATATTCGATGTTGAAGAACGCTTCCGAAGATCGTTTTTACGATGTGATCGTGCTGGAACGGAACATTTCTGACGAGAACAAGCAGATTATTACGAAATTCCTTGCGCAATTCTCGAATGCCGCCGTACGTTTCTATGATGTGAGCCGATATCTTGCAGGATTCAATCTCACCACCAGCAATGCGCATATCAGTGTGGAAACGTATTATCGTTTCATCATTCAGGAAGCGTTACCTTTCTACTCAAAGCTGCTGTACTTGGATTGCGATCTTGTAGTGAATGGTGATGTTGCCGAACTGTTCGATACGGAAATGGGCGATAATGCTATCGCCGCAGTGCCGGATATCGACTTCATCGGCAATCTCAATATGAAGGATGGTATTCGTGCCGAGTATGTGCGCAAGCAGTTGCATATGCGTGACACCTATGGATATTTCCAGGCTGGCGTGCTGGTTATGAATTTGGATCGCATGCGTAAGATTCATACGGTTCATGAATGGCTGCAGATTGCCTCGAAGCCGGGATATATCTACAACGATCAGGACATTCTTAATACCGAGTGCGAAGGTCTTGTTACCTACCTCGACTATTCGTGGAATGTGATGCATAACTGTGCTGGACGCGTGACGGGAGTGTTCGATTTCGCACCTGCAGACGTGTATAAGGCATACATGGAATCGCGCAAGGCACCAAAGGTCGTGCATTATGCCGGTTTCGACAAGCCTTGGAAGAATCCTTGGTGCGATTTCGCTCCACTGTATTGGCAGTACGCGCAGGAAACTCCGTTCGTTGCGCAAATGTACGCCGCCATGTCGGGAGTACAGAAGCCGGAACCTCCGGAACATCATGATCGGGCCATTGCTGAAGACAGTCCGATCCGTAAATATGTGGATGTTTTAGCCCCCACCGGATCCAAGCAGCGCGAACTCATGAAAGTCATAGCACGCAAGGTGCAAGGCAAGAAATAGGTAAGTGTGAAGTTGACATGGTGAACTGCCTCCCACTTTCTATTGTCTAAAAGGGAGGCAGTCCAAACTGGCTTCCTTCTGATAAAGGGGGATTCTGAAGACTTTGGGTTCGATGCAAATTCTTAATGCAATTCCGTCTGTTGCGAAGGAATGAAAGAAGGAATTGTATTTTGAAGAGAACCTGAGCATTGGAAAAACGGTATTTCTGGATATTCAGGCGCGATAAAGAACAATCATTTTTTCATGTCTCTGCCTCTTAACTGATTTGTGAGGAGGCAGAGACATTCATTAATTAATCTCGTTTGAACAAATCGCGAGTAAACACCTTGTCGGATACTCTATCAAGGGCATCATTCCAGCGATTGGCAACGATGACGGTAGATCGTTCCGCGAACGAATCAAAATCGTGCGTTATTTCGCTGCCGAAGAAGTCAGCGGCATCTAGCGTCGGCTCGTAAATCAGTACGGGGATGCCGTTTGCCTTGAACTGCTTCATAACATCCTGAATCGCGGACTGGCGGAAGTTGTCAGAACCGGATTTCATGGTCAGGCGGTAGATACCGACAATCGGATCTTTCACATCTTTGATGCGATCCATCACTTCAGAAGCAACGAATTCCTTGCGGGTGCGGTTAGCATCCACAATCGCCTCGATTAGATTCTGTGGAACCTGATCGTAATTGGCGAGTAGCTGCTTGGTGTCCTTTGGCAGGCAGTAGCCGCCATATCCGAAGCTTGGATTGTTGTAACCGTCGCCGATGCGCGGATCAAGGCAAACGCCGTCAATGATTTCGCGAGTGCTCAGTCCGCGGCTTTCAGCATAAGTGTCAAGCTCATTGAAATAAGCCACACGCAACGCAAGATACGTGTTGGCAAACAGTTTGATGGCTTCGGCCTCGGTAGTGCCCACCACCAGTTCTGGAATGCCTGTACTGCCATCATGATTGACTCGAGAGCGTTCTTCGGGGGCTGCTCCATGAGCCAGAAGATCCACAAAAGTACGTGCGGCCTCTACGGAACGTGCGTCATCCTGCGGAGCACCGACAACAATACGGCTGGGGTGCAAGTTGTCAAACAGAGCGTGACCTTCACGAAGGAATTCCGGAGAAAACAGAATATGATCATCGTTCAAACGGTCGCGTAGCTGCTGCGTGTATCCGACAGGAATCGTAGATTTAATAATGATCCACGCTTCCGGCGCATACTTTCGTACTGCGGAAATCGCAGCTTCGACGCTGGAAGTATCGAAATAATTCTTCTTCTCGTCATAGTTCGTAGGCGTTGCAATCACTGCGAAATCAGCATCGGAATATGCTTCTTCTGGGTCAACGGTTGCATGGAAGTCCAGAGGACGCTCGCCGGAGGTGTTCTTCTCCAGAAAATCAGTAATCACAGCATCCACAATCGGACTCTTGCCGTTGTTTAGAAGCTCAACTTTCTCCGGAACAATGTCCAAAGCATGAACCTCATTATGCTGAGCAAGCAGCAAAGCGACAGAAAGACCTACATATCCAGTTCCTGCAACTGCAATTTTCATAGTTACCGGCTTTCGTTATTCTCGACAAACTAGCACTATTGTAGAAACTGGCGATGATGAGTAACACGAATCTACTGAAGCTCTACGAAATTAGTGTCTTTAAGGTAATTCTTACCGGCACTCATATCGTATTGAATGAGTTTGTAATCATGGAGTAGTGTTTTAGCCTCTTCGGAAAGATCCTTCTCACTCATACGAGCTCCAGCAGCGTTGAGATATACCGGTTCTTCAGAGCTGCCTCCCGCTGCTGAAGGAACAGACATAGCAGATATGGCTTGATGCATTTCCGTCAGGAATGCCAGATAAGGGCTCACCTTTGCGTTGAGATGTGAAGCAAGTTGAGTGGAGAAATAGTTGGATGAGGTGTATGCGGAGGACGCGTCATCAAGTTTGGTTCCAGCAGCAGAAGACGCATTATTGGACCAAATGAAGTAATCGGTTTCGTGAAGACCAAGAATATTGTCTGAATCGGAGTAGGCAGTGCTATAGATGCCGGGTAAGTGGTCCCCGTAGAAAATAACAGTGATAGGACGATTGATGTCATTGAGCTGATTAAGGAAATCTAACGTTGATTGATCTGTGTAATTAAGACCCTTAGTGTAAGTCTCAATATTGAGTCGTTCATTCTCCTGAAGATTTTCGGAAGTATCAAGTTCTTTGAACTGATTATCTGTGTATAAATCCTCCTCATAAGGCATGTGATTCTGTATAGTCACAACCTGATAGAACTTGTTGGAGTCAGAGGACTGCACCTGTTTCAACACCTGGCTATAGAACGATTCATCGGAAGAATACCAAGCCGAATCTATAGGATGAAGATCTGTGAGCTTGGGTGTTCCGTCCGTGGCGTAGAATTTAGAGAATCCGAACTTCTTATAGTTGATATCGCGGAAATACATTCCACGGTTGTATGCGTGAAAGGCTACAGAAGAGTCCTCGCCATTCTTTTCATTCCATAGCTGATTGAGGGACTGATCCCACTTTTGTCCCGGAACTAATTGCTGATAGGCGATAGATAGGGTATCGCTGTAATTCGCCATGGAAAGACCCGTGAGAGCTTGATACTCGATGTTGGCAGTACCGCCACCATAGCCGGGGGAAAGCATAAGACCGGATGTTGTTTCGCTCTTGATCTGTCGAATATTTGGCATCGGATCTTCGGCGAAACTTACGCCCGGTACTCGTGTGGGGTCCGAGAAAGTTTCCGAAAGCACCATGATTACGGTGTTATCAGTCAGATTGGTTGTTCTGGACTGATTGATGGAATCAGCCTCCTTGGAGTATTTCTTTGCAATCTTGGTCATGGTTTCTTCGGAATAATCTTCGGGCTTATCCATGATCTTGGTATGTGCAAGCTGGAGGAAATTGATGGCGGGACCATTGCTGGTAGCGTCAGCAATTGGATTCCAAGGCTGGGGGCGGTCGGAAAGATTGTGGGCAAATTTTGTAGCCCAGGAATCTGCTCCGAGTCCCCACACGAAGGAAAATACGAGTGCAGTACTGAGAGCGGCTGCCAAAATGCGCGTAATCGTGCCGGCAAAATTTTTAACGCTGGCAAACGGGTGTAGCCAGTGGCAGGGGATGACCGCATTTCTGCCATCAAGGAATTGCATGACGATGCAGATGGCCACAAAGCAAATAACGCCAGCTACCGCACCGTCAACTAGAGCCTGACTGGAATTTGGAATAAAAGAAGTGAGTTCTCCCGCATTGCCTCCTGTGATGAAGTTCAAATCGGCGGGAATAACAGGTTCGTTGCGGGACTCGATCTTGATGTGATTGGCGACAGCAAATACTGTCATAACTGTGCCAAAGATGGCTGAAGCAACCCAGAAACGATTGAGAATCAGCACCAGAGTAAGGTAAATAACACCCAAAACTATGAAATTCAGTAATGCTTGGTATTGATGGTCAATCCAGATCTGGCTAACGAATTTTGTCGTGCGCCCAATAACACTTTGCAAAACTCTGGTCGTATCGTCAATTTCCGAGCCTTCAGGATATTCCGGCTCGCTGTACATGCCCCACTGAAGAAAAACGACCTCAAAAGCGGTGACTAATACGAGAACAATGGCGTAGAACGAGAATGAGAAGCGATGACGTTTCTTCCAGAGGCCATACGCCTTTTTGAAGAATTTGATGATGAGTTGAACGGCTTTGAAATTAATAAAAGTATGCCATGCGTTTTTTACTGCTGTGGCAGCGGTGTGGATGGCGTGACCGGTAACTTTGGTTGCTTTTACAGCCGTGTGCCCTGCGGTGGAAAGCGTTTTTGCCGTAGTATGTGCGGCTCGTTTGCAAACCGAGACGACCTGATTCAAAGGCTGCTCAGCGGGTTGATGGGGCTGGAGCTCAGAAGAAGCGATTTGTTCGTTATTGTCTATTTCGGCTTTACTGACGGATCCACTGGAAGCCATCTCCGGTAAACAGGGCAGGGTGCCAGCGCCTGAAATAAAGATGCTTGTGTTATCGGAGATGGCGTGAATTGCTGATTTCTGCGTATACAGTTTTGAACCGTGGTGGCCTGAAAGGGCGGATGGGGCGCAAGCGTTGCTGTCTTCGTCATTCGCAAGAGGGCGATATGTTCCACCCGCAATCGGCTGCTTAGTAAGTTTTACGTATGAAGGTGCACAAGCATGACGGTCAGGCGAAAAAATAGGCATCGTCGCATCCTTCAACAAGATAGCCCCTTATAATTAGGGGCTCTGTACAATTAAACCGGATACATTTTAGTGTTCAGCTGTGGACGAACGGGGTATCTCGTAGATGTCTGAAAGGTAGCTGGAAGGTTAACTGTGCTACGTGGGGTATCTGCCTACAACGTAAGTGGGAAAGGGCAACAAAATGTATGCGAAATCTGAAGGGTCGTAGCGCAGGAATTGGTTGATTTGCAGACTGGGGGAGAGGCTCGATATGTGGATCTTTTTACTTAATTTGCTGCGAGCGACAGTCGACAGACGGATTTGGTGTTCAAGGTGGACGACTATATGCGCGCGCAAGTGTTGGATGCCACCAGCTGATAATGCGCCGAAAGCGTGGCTTGTATGGGGCGACGAGAAGGCGGGCGGCGGATTCGGTGCGTGGCTTGGCGCAGTTAGACCGTTGACGTGAGATGTAACGTGGTTGCCATGACAGACCATGAACGCACTATTCCGACTTCTGGACATATTGCTGCTGAACATGCTGTTCCAACTTGTGCTCGTATGAAGACCATTGCTGTTCCGGATTTTGAAGTGTTGTTTGCTGACTATAAGGGTTCCAAGCCTCAGGAAGACGAATTTGTGAAGTGCGTCGGACGGGAACGCTTATGACAGTTCGCCATGGCGATGTGATGCAGTCTGACAACTGAGATTCGGTAAGCGTCGCTTTTGAAGATGTCACGCTGCAAGCGAGTCGGCTTCACTGGAGACAGAAGCGGGACCTGACTCATACTTGGCCTAGAGCCCGAATCTTGCCATGTAATCCAGAAGTTCTCTTCTGCCAGGACCTAAATTTAGGGTGCTCGTTTGAGTTCAATGGGTCTCTGCTTGAAAAGCCAATGATTATGCGGTCTTTACACCAAATCAAGGGTTGCGAAAGGCGCTCTCATACACCAAATCAAGGGTAACTGAGGTGCCGTTCATACACCAAATCAAGGTTTGGAGTGCGAAAAACCTGCTGAATCTGTCATAGATATCGCATCCGCCACGGGGGAAGCCGTGCAACCATTGAACTTTTCGGCTTGCGCGGGTTACGTGAATTAGTGATTCGAGACATCGCCCACGAGCGCTCCATGATGCAACCCTGCCAGTACCCTGAAATGGTGAGTAGTGAGATTTTCAAGCCGCGCAACATCATCGTGACCGGCGGATGTGGGTTTATCGGAGCCAATTTCGTGCGCTATGTGGCACATAGCCATCCTGACGTGCACATAACCGTGCTCGACAAACTGACCTATGCCGGAAATCCGCAAAATATCGCCGGTCTTCCGCAATCGCAAGTCGAACTCGTGCAAGGCGATATCTGCGATGCTGCACTACTGGAACGTATCGTGCCCGGGCATGACGCGATCGTGCATTTCGCGGCCGAATCGCATAACGACAACTCCATCGCCAATCCTGAACCCTTCATCACAACGAATGTGGAGGGTACGTTCCACCTGCTTGAGGCGGCGCGCAAGCATGACGTGCGATTCCATCACATCAGCACCGACGAAGTGTACGGCGACCTTGCACTCGACGATCCATGCAAATTCACCGAAAGCACGCCGTATAAGCCGTCAAGCCCATACAGTGCGTCGAAAGCGGCATCCGACCAGCTGGTGCGCGCATGGGTTCGCACGTACGGGCTTCGCGCCACGATCTCCAACTGTTCCAACAATTACGGGCCATACCAGCATGTGGAAAAATTTATTCCGCGGCAGATCACTTCCATCATGGAGGGCGTGCGTCCGAAACTATATGGCACAGGCGAGAACGTGCGCGACTGGATCCATACGGAAGACCACTCTTCTGCGGTGTGGGAGATTCTTACACGCGGGCGGATCGGTGAAACATACCTGATCGGCGCGGATGGTGAAATGAGCAATATTGCCGTGATGCGCATGATTCTGCGGCTCA
>OIAA01000266.1_pt1 | contig 24242 bp, 22 predicted proteins | sample 1580591 | NCBI WGS metagenome assembly OIAA01 (sample SAMEA3882556, study PRJEB24775) | human gut metagenome | biome: human-associated habitat; feature: intestine environment; material: feces | place: Netherlands | collected 2009/2010
CAACAATAGACGAGGTAAGCGTTTCTGTTGGTTGGGTGTAAGAGCTTGATATAATATCCTTTCACTTTAATATTCAAATCCACTTTCATAAAGAGGTGGGACAGTGTTATAAAGTTGGGGCGGTCTATGGGTAGGATGCAGTAAAGACTTCTCATTGTAAAATCAATAAGAGGATGGTTGATGGCTTCCCTGTATCTCTTTCTAATATAATCCTGCCTAATGTTACTTGTCCTGTTTTGCAAGTACTTTAATTGTATCTTCATATTCATTAGTTGCTGATTGAACATTGTTGGTAAACACTAAATATTTTTCTCACGTTCCATTTTGTAATAGTAGGCAGTGCCAAAATATATCTTGGCTTCCTTTCTGTTGTGGAACTTCTTTCCTGTTGGTAGATGAATTATCATGTCAGTTTAAATATTAGTAAATTAATAAGATAGTTTCTGCAATGAAATATAATAGGTAGTAACCTTTCCATTCTTTTTTCTCCTTGTCTTTAGATAGTTATTAAGATTAGCCCACAATCCAATGTGAACCTTATTATCTTTCACTCCCTGTTTAAGAGCCTTTGTTCTTATCTGTTCATAAGTAAATTCTTTCATTTTAGATATTCTGAATAGTTTGTAGTCTGCTTATCTGTGTGGTGAGATTATCTGTTTGTGGTACTTATTTTGGGGTCAACAATAGGTCAACAACGAAGCAAAACAGCCTGTTTCTTGTCAGTATTTCGAAAATCCAAAGAGAAGAAGTCCTAATAAAAAAGCCTCATAAACAAGTGTTTATGAGGCAATTCTTTGTGGACCAGCCTGGGCTTGAACCAGGGACCTCCAGATTATGAGTCTGTTGCCGAGCACGACAAATCCTGCGGATTTATCGTGTGTAACCAACTGAGCTACAAGACCTTCTAAGCGTTCGTAAACCTGTTAATGAACTCTATTAAGAACGTATCGGTAAACCAGCGGTAAACAATCGTTCTTGTTGCAAAGTTAGTCAATGTTGCACTGTTATGCAATAATTATATCTTATAATTGGAGTTGCTCCAATCACTTTTTTACCTACGTGGAAGTATCATAGTTTTTATAAAATCTCGTGCTTGGCAGAATCAGATTATTCACCATGCTGTATAAATCCGATTCTTCTGCGTGGCTTTTCTTCCAATTTCTTTTTAGCTTGCAGTTCTGCTAATGTCTGATTAATGAGTTCCAACTGCATTCGTGTATCATCATTAATGTCGTTGTAATCAGCAAACACTTCTTCTATGTAGTCTTTCAACTCTTTTACTTCGTTCTGCAACTCTGTCAGTTTGTCTGTCTTGGGTAATGCCACCATTTGACGAACTGCAACAAAAGCACGCATGATACCCATATTAATCTGAATTGCTGTTTTGGAGTTCAATACACTACTTAGCATGGCTACCCCTAATTCAGTGAACGCATACGGATTACGTCTAACTCCCATCTTGATAGAATTGGAAGTCACAAATTGTGACCTCCAATTTTGTGTTTCCTCACTTGTCAGTTGAAACATAAAATCTTCGGGGAAACGGTCTATATTGCGTTTTACAGCTTGATTCAACGCTTTCGTTTGAACTCCATACATTTCTGCTAAATCACGGTCAAGCATTACTTTCTGACCTCTGATTTCATATATTTTGCTTTGAATTATTTGTAATTGTTCCATTGATTAAATCTTTTATGTTGCAAAGATAACCAACTCTATATAATGTAAATAGAATGTATAGACTAAATTTTAGAATATGGCATAAAAGTATTTCTGCATGATTAAAGCTCTTATTCCATTTTGGTTCGTTTTTGATTTTGGCTATTGCGTAATTTTGAATACAGTTGTATAATACATAGTTTTGTAGTTAATAAGATGTTTGTTTAGAACTGAAAAAGCCAACTTATCCGTAATTGGGTAGGTTGGCTTTTTGCTTAATTATTTTGCTCTTACATAAGTATCTAAAGTGTACCAGTTTTCATTCCCATCATCACCGACACATTCCAATACTAATTTTGTTTTATCTAAAGATTTTATTTCAGCAGTATCCCAGCAGTCCATTATATGAGGGGTAACGGTCAATGTTGTTCCTGATAGTGTAGGATAGTATGTAAAAGGGTCATTCTCCCATGAGCTTGAGCCATCTTGAAAATAATACTCTTTGAAAGAATATTTTCCATTTGAATTTTTAGTAATTTCTAATTTGGTTTCTTGCAAATCTGGATAACTTTCATCCCAAGTGTTTTTGTCGTTACTATTTTCAATGTAACCTTTTGAACTTTGCAATAGCCAAGTACCTTCAATACTGTAAGTTTCTCCTTGTTCTTCTTCATCATCACTGCAAGAAGCAAAATTCACACACATTACTATGGCTAATAAAGCCATTCCAATAAATCTAAATGTTTTCATTTCGTTTGATTTTAAAATAGTTATTCTGATTGTACTAATTCAAACTTTTCGCCTTTTAGTTGATAGGTCTTATTGATAATATTGCTCCAACCATTAGAGCCGTAAACAGTAATGGTCTTGTTCTCTGAATCAAACTTACATTGTCCGTTTTCCAACTCTGTAAATGGTACTTCTGTTTTCTGTATAAAGTAACCGTATGGGCTGACATCGTACACATCATAGGCATTTGATTCTCTTGAACCACTTTTATAGCGGTTGATAATGAACTCCTCTTCTCCGTCAAAATCAACATCAGAAAAGAAGAAAGGAGAATTATCCGAAAGGTATTCTTCACTTTCTAATTTAGCCGTATAATCCAACTCTATAACTGTGTTGTTCGGATATGTGTTACCTTTATCATACAGAATCTTATCAGTCCATTTCTCCGCAAAGCAGTAATATTGCACTCCTTGTTTCTCTAAACAGAATAGGGCATTACCTACTTCACCATTTTGCAGCCACATTACTTTTACTGTATATCCGTTTATAGGCTGTTTGTACTTTATGTAGATATGTGGCTGATTGAAACATTCAAAATCCTGCGGAACAGATGTTCTGTCTGTTTTGCAAGCTACTAAACTAAGTAACCCAATAATGATAAATAGCAATCTTCTCATTACCTTTCATTCATTATATCAACAATCTGCCTAAACACATCACCTGCCATCAGTCCACCACTTGCAGGTAATCCCTTCTTATTAATGGTAACGATAACACTGTATTTCGGATTATCGGCAGGGAAGTAACCGCAAAATTCTACGGCATATTCTCCATTTGAAAACTGGATTGTTCCCGTTGCTCCTGCTACTTTAACCTTGTCAGATTGGGCAGGCTTGGCTAATCCATCAGAAACAGCGTATTCCAATGCTTGCTTAATGGCTGTCTTGCTTGCTGCACTAAAGAAAGTCAAGTTCTGTAATGGAGTAGTGGGTATGCCATATCCTAAAGAGTTATAAACCAAACATGTATCTTTCACTTGATAACTGTATTTTGTAAGTGCTTTCGCAAAGGCTTGTTCATTATCAAATGCCTTTCTTACCGCTTTGTAATTGGCAATATTGGATGCAAGTCCGAAACCTTGCTCCACTGTGATTTTACCATATCCACCCCTATGCCAATTATGGTCGCACAATGTATCTTTTCCAATGATTAAAACCCCATCTGCAACGTCTATCGTATCAGATAGTTTGACTGCTTTTGTTTCTAATGCTGCCAAAAGTGAAGCGGTACGCACTAATCCCGATTCTTGTAGAATAGAATCAGAACCAACAGAAGCCTTAATTTCTCCCGTCTGCACTTCCATTACAATAACTTGCCCTATTGCCGCATCAAGTTCGGATAGTTTGTTTTGCAGGATAGAATCAACTTTCACCTGCAAGGTGCTGTCTATGGTAGAAACTTGTTTTGTCTTACCATTATTAAAATTACAAGATATAAGTAATATAGCTAATGTTATAACATAAAATATTTTCGCCATAACTCTATAATCAAAATATAACTTCTGAACGCAAATTAAAAATAGTATTAATCTCATTTTCAAGATATGGAACTTCCAGAAGATATGGTTTGTTATATGTAGGATGAAAGATACCCAATCTTAATTTGTCAACTTTAATACCATAATTTCTCTCTAAAATGAATTTGTATAGACTTAGCTGTAACGCATAATGATAATAAGGTGAGTTGTCTATATGCTCTAAAGGATAATTTCCTTTTTCTCCATATTTATTTGTTTTTATAGGCATACCATTAGCTATGATTTTATCGCTTCGTTTCCAATCATAAATTGTATATTCTCCATTCTGATAATCTACGAAATCAATAGTCCCTGCAAGTTTGTACTCCCAATCATATACAGCCCATTCTGTACGATATGGCACTAATTTAATATTGTTTGCAAATATTCTAAACAAATTAAAAGTATCATCATTTGCAGAATCAACACCTTGATAATAGTTTTCTATTTTTTTGTGCATTGCAGTGCCTAAATCCCTGCTTTCTTTTCCTTTCCGTTCCCACATTTCTATTACTTCTTGAACGGATATTCCTAATGCACCAGCTTTCTGTTTAGCATGAAGTTCTGTATTAAATTTTGGGAAACAGTTGCCAACAAAGGTTGTTACGGATTCTAAACAAGCTCCATTTACTATATAAAGATGGTCAGATTCACGAAAAGATATAGTGGAATCAAGCGGATGTTTATTTCTTTGGTTGAATCTAAATTTCTCTTTACGTACTTCGGCTTCTTGTCTTTCTATTTCAAGTCTCTTTTCTATTTCCTCATTTCTTCTTTTATTTTCTTCTTCCTCTTTTCTCTGTTGCTGTCTAAAATCGTCACAAGCACAATCAATCATCCACGAACAATTTTGTTCCATTAATCGTACTTCTGTATAGAAAAACATATCTTCATTATTTCTATACTTTTCTTCAAGTTTTTTTAATTCGCGATTTAAGTCCTTATTAAAGTCTTTCCAAAATTCAGCTATGTCATTATCGCATTCTTTAATCTTATCATCATAATCATTATTAGAACATAAATAATTACGATAATCAGATAGCCAAAAATTACGCCATATAAAATATGATTCTATACCGTATTTTATGGCAAATTCTCCATCTTCTTGACTTATTGAATATTTCCAATTTCTATCAGAATCTTTAAGTTCTTCTAATAGCCAATGGGTCTTAGAGCTATAAATATCATATCTTCTTATTCCATTTTCGATATAACTTCGGAAACAGATAGTGTCACCAAAAATCCATTCTTTGAAAGGATTATCGCATTTTTGTTCAAGATTCTTTTCTAAGTATTTATCTTTACCTATTTTGAGTATATCAGAAATTTCTGCCATAGTAGAATTATGTATTTATTCAGTTTACCTATCTTCTAACATTGTCCACATGATTATCAAAATGATAAATACGATAATATATGTCATATCTTTTGATTAGATATGCTTTCCAATTCCCAGACAAAAGCGGATAAAAGATAAGGTGTGGGAACTTATCATCCTTATCCATTGGTGGGCTTCTCGCATTGCCTCGTAGCGGATAAAGACAATAGCCCACACCAAAGGATATGTAGAAAGCCAATAATGGCTATACATACCAAAGATGTGGTGCTACCGTCCATTATCTTTGCTACAGGAAAATTTTGCGAGAATTTACCAATAAAGATAATTTCAATAACACCTTTCGTTAAATATGTCCTTTCAGTGCCTTAACACATTAAGACCTCTGAAATTGTTGCAAAGTTAGCGAAAGGTTTTGAATGTCTAAAGATAAAACGCTGATAAATGCAGTTCTAAGTGTTCCAAAACATATCTGTAGTAGGTAATTAGGTAATCATACCAACTATTAGTTTCCAAAAATCGCACATACCATAAACTACAAGCTATATTATGCCATTTTAAAAAGATAATTTTCTTACGCTTGCATCAATGCGGAACTAACTACGTTATCGCTATCTGTTTCGCTTGAAACTATGCCCTACCATATTTATATATAGCCATTATTTACAGTTTCTTTTACATTGCAGTTTTTGAAAGTTGCTGTATATTAGGGAACGGGACAAAGTTCTCTTTCTCTGAAAATTGCATGACAACAACAGAAATTTCAAACTTTGTCCCATCCCAACAGATTAGAAACTCAAACAGTCATAAGTGTTTAACAGTTCTTCTTGTCTAAGTCCCAAGTATCTTTTAGTAATGGTTACACTTGAATGGTTAAACAGTTCCATCAGCTTAACTAAAGCCAATTCAGCATTTTCAGAGGATTCAAACACTTTCCTGCCAAAAGTCTTTCTAAGTGAATGAGTGGAAAAATGTTCTATCCTTAAATTATACTTGTTCTTCAACTCTTTAAGTACAATGTTTATCCATTGGATAGAATAGACCTTATTCTTACCTTTTCCCGATAAAAAGCAAAACTCATTCAAGTTCTGAATATCCAAAGCAGTATAACAGTCTTTAATGTGCTTCTGAAACTCCTTATTAATTCTCACTTCCCTGCGTTTGCTTGTTTTCTTTTCAGTAATGGTAAACTTTGCATCCTTATTCAGAAGCATTTCCCAAGTAAGTTGCAACAGGTCAGAAATGCGTAAACCAAAGAATATGCCACACCCAACAAGCAGGCTTATCCTATAATTCTTATCCCTATATAACTTTCTTACCAAGTTTGTGGCACTGTCCCATTGCAGGCAGTCACTTGTTGTATAGCTGTTCTTCAAACTCATGTTGTTTCAATTTTATAGGTTTAACAATAAAAGTGAAAGTAAATTCGGGAATAATTTTGTAATAGCCTGATTATCAAATTACTTTCACTTCTATTAGAAAGTGTAACTATGATTGTATATAAATAAAGATGGATAAAATCAGTATCAACAAAAAAGGATTGATAATACCAATTATTATCAGTAGGAGAACTACCAATGTTCCCCATAGTATCAATTTTCCATCATCTTCCATTTTGTAGTATTTTAAAGTTATTAAAAAGAAAGGACACCTAAATAAATAGATGTCCTCTCATTAATTAGTCAATAAACCATTTGTAATGCTCATCCCCATGTAGGGCTGCATTGATTCCAACTGCCATTTCAGTAGCATTCAAAGAGCGGTCTAAGAATGAATCTATATAGCTACTCTTATTTGCACCCGTTAATAGGTTGTAGAACTTCCACATATTCAAGTCATTTCCAAAGCTGCCAAAGTTCTCATCATTAATGTAGGCTTTTGCAACACTGTTAATCTGTGTATCAGTAAGCAACATTCTTGGCAGTCTCTTTTGGTAGCCATTGGGCAAACACTGATAAAGCCTCATTTTGCCCAATATTTGTGCAAATTGGTGTTCACTCATTGAAGTATTGCCCAACTGTTGCATCAAATGCAGATGTTTAGCAGGATTGTAGTTGTTGAACAGTTCCAAGGCAGAACGGTAAAGTTCACTTGTATTGCTCACCCTTAAATCATCCTTGTAACCATCAGTAAAGATGCACATGTTGCAGCATACTTGGTTTTTAAAGCCAATAGCCAATCTAAACAACTCTGGAACTTTCTTGCTGTATAAGTTCATTTGATTATAGGCTCTAACTCCTACTATTGAAAGGTTTAACTTGTTTCCCTCAACCGTTTCATAGATTGTAGGAATGTCAATACTGAAAGCTGCCCTTTCATAGTAGATTGTTTTGTCTGATTCCAACAACTGATTGGCAGGTTTGTGGATAGCTTCGGGAATGCGCCCCTTAATCACATGAGAGACACGAATATCGGGTGTTCCAATAGTCTCACCATTGTAGTAGGAGTTTGCAGCTTCCCAAACAGTTTCAATAAATGCAGCATGGTTTACTGTAAGCTCATTGTCTTTTGCAAAAACGGGAGTAATACAGTCATTTTTCAAATGTTGCAAGGTAGCTTCTTGGGTGTTTGCCTCAATGAAATGATTTACCCTTTTAGGCGTTGCAGTTTCTTCAATAATGGTTGCTTCTTCTGCAAACTCACCTAAATTCATTCTCTCTCTGTTCTCTGTTGGCATGATAACTAAATTTGTCATAATGATAAAAGTTTAAATGATTAATAATTCTTTTTATATCAATGTACAGAGGGGGACTATTGGAGGTTGTGGACACGCAAGACAGCCACTCTTATATATTTTAGGTCACTGACTGAATGGGGAGGGGGGATTTCTGTATTAAGTACCTTATATATCTGCTCTCTTGACTTTCAGCTAAACTGCATATAGGTGATTCTTTAATTAGGTAGCCTTTTTAATGTCATTGGCTGTATGTGGCATATTATAAAGTATAGGCTATATAACTCTAATAAAAAGCGAAAGTTGGGTTCCGCCATATTGCAGGTTTCCTCCAACTTTCTTTCTCTGCCGTTACTTGCACCATTCCAATGCGTTGTCTTTCACGTTCACCTTGGTAAACGATTTCAGCGATTTCAGTTTCGCAATGAGTTGCTGGACTTCTTCTTGGGTAGGCTCTGGCAGTACAATTCTCCTGCAAGAGTTTCTTCCTATGTTCACCAACTTGGGGTTGCATCTTCTAATAAAAGACACCATTTCTTCACGGTCAAACCGCATCAAAGGTTCTGCCGTTACCATTGTGGGGCGTCCAAGCCTTGCTATCTTTTCCATAGCTTCCACCCGTTCCTCAATTCTTGGAGCTTTGTTCATTATTTCCGGATAGAAACGGTTGGTTTCAATGGTCGTGCAGAATACCACACGTTCCATAATCGGATGGTTGATGAACTCCAAAAATCTCTTGGGGTTCTTGGACTGCAACAGGTAAGCGTTGGGCAGTAACATGTTTCTATTCTGATAGCAGTAATCCAACACTATGGCAATCCATTCGGATGGTATGTCTTCTGCGAACATATCCGTGGAACTGCCAATAAAAATAGACCTGCCACAGCCAAGGTCTGTATTAAGTTCATATTCTGCCAATCTTGGCGGATTGGCATTTGGATTTATCTGCTTCATATAGCAATAGCTGCAATCGTGCAGGCATTTGCCTTTGATAGGATTCCAAGTATAGTTAACAAACTTGTACATATCCCCTTTGCTTAAATTTAATCCCATAATAAATAAGTTTTAATATTACACAATCAAACTCCTAATCCAATATCCGTTTCGTGGAACACCATTTATCCGTTTTGTTCCACTCTTGATATTGTACCATTCCCTCAAATCCTTAATCTTGGAAAGATGGAACTGTTCACAGATTGCCTGTAAGTCCGCTGTCAAGTAGAATCTGCCGATTTCTATCACTTGCGAAAGTAGTCCGAACATTTCAGAACGGCTTGGCTTATCGGCTAACTTGGCTTGTAGCAAGGCTTCTTCCACCGCTTTCCTGCTTCTTAGCCTGCGTATCTCTTGAAAGCCTAACAGTTGGAACGCTTCACGGATGAAAGGGTATTGCCTTTCAATCTCTGCCCTGCCATTGTCAAAGCTGTATTGCAGGTCATAGTATCTCTGCGCTATCTCCGCAAACGCAATTCTCCTGCCTAACTTTCCAATTTCATTGTTTGGCAACTTCTCCCATCGGATATTGCCATAGTTGAAACCAGCATGGGCATAGGCATCCGCAATATTCTCTTTCGATTGGTATATTTGGTGCATCAGCTTGTATTCATACAGGATATAGTTTACAGCCCTGTCGTTCACTTCAAACATACCGTTGTTATACCTTATATATAAGGAATCTTTGACCTCTTTAGCCTGTTGTTTCTTGGCATCCGCTGAAAAGGAATTGTATGCCTTAACCCTTTCCTCGGCTATTTCAAGCTGTTTGAGCGTGTCTTTCCTGACTTCCTCATAGCTGGCAAACATATCATCTTTCTTGGTATTGAATATATGAAAGACCGTATGCCTTAACGGATTTTCCCTGCTTCTGATTCTTCCTGCAATTTGGGGTATGTCAATATCCATGCTTGCCAAGGTCTGTTTTTTATAGACATTGCTGATAACGAAACAAAGCCCTGTCTCAGAGAAAAAGCCCGCACCCTCGAATGATTTGCAGGTGATGAAGTTGAACATCCTTGCAGGGCTTAATGAATTGGATATTTTCATTTCACCCAGTTTCTTTTGGTTGTGGCTTGTATTGGCACATATCACCCTGCAATTGTCATTGGTCAGCCCGCACTGTCTGATGATGTGCGCAATCTCCTGCACGCTGTTCAAGAAGAAATAGGCTTCCCGTGATTCATGCCCGTTCACTTCCAAACAGCCTTGCATCTTGTATTTGCCGATAACATTGGCTGCAAACTGATAAGGCTTGTTGGTCTGATAGGGAAGGACGCATATCGGGAGCGGTTCTTTCCAATCGGCAACATATTCCGTCACGCCATCCAAAACATTTGGCTTTAAGTCCGTTTCAATCGGAGTGGCGGACATAAAACAGAAAGACTTGAACGCCTTAAAGTTATCTAATACTCCGTCAATAGCCTTGTCCCTGAACGAATACTGTTTGAGGAAATTGTGGTATTCGTCCACCAACAGTCTGTAGTCCTTTCCATCAACCAAAGCCAGCAGTTTGGGCAGCTTGTCATAGGTGCATATAATCTTCCTGCATTCGTGTTGCTGGATGTAGTCGGACAGTTCTTTTTTCAGTTTGGGTGTGAAGTTTCCGTATAAGCCAAAACATCTGTCATTGGAACTGCACTTGTTTATTATCAGTTCGGTGGTGGGTACGGCAACAACGTAATTCTCGCCGTTATTCAATGCGATGCTTGTGCCACCGCAGCCTGTCCTCGCTTTATTAAAGATACAGTTGTGTGGTAAATCGGAATCTACCATGTAACCGTCCTTTACACTTATTTTATACGTAATCATAATCTTTTCTCCTAAAAATTTTCTTACACTTTCTGTCTTTGTAAGTCAGCCACATTAGAGCATTCTCCGTTCATTGTTGTACTGTCAGACTGAATTTATATATATCCATAATCTGTTGGTTTTTCTTACATTGGAAAGAGACGCTTCTAATGTGAAGAACAAGCCTGCCTGTCACACAGGCTCATTCTTCGGAGCTATTTAGGCGGCTTTCTTTTGCCGCATTTCAATGATGTACTTGATTAGGACATTGGCTATGCAGGTCTCTTTTATTCCGTAATCCATTAGGCGGGCACGTGTGACGCTTTCCGCTGGAATGGTTCGTAATGCCTGCATGATGGTTGCAAGGTCATAGTCTCCTGTTTTCATAACGGAGTTGATAGCCCGAATTGCGTAACGCTTCCTTGCATCGGCTGGAGTAAACGTAAGGCAGATTTGTTTGTGGAGTTCCAACGCTTCTTCAAGGGTTCTGCTCAGCACAGGCACGTCTTTCCGTCTTATGCCGATAGACATCTCCAACGTGGTGGATGCTTGGAGTTGTACCCCCAAGTACGCATAAGCACTGCTGCCGGGCATACCTGTCTTTCTCGCAAGTTCATAGACCGCTTGATAAGTGGCATCCCCTGTAGCCAAAGCCGCAATGCCTATCTTCTCGACTGTGCTTCTTGAACGGGTGAAAAGGTCTGCCATTCCTACCACTTGCGCATACTCTTCCACGCTTTCAAAGGTATGTACCTGTACGTGTTTCAGTACGGCATCGAAACTGAACCTCCAATAGTTTGCTCCTGTCTCAATAGGCACAAGCACATTCTCCTCATCTTTAGGAATTTCTTCCCCCTCACAGTCGTAGAGGGGAATCCCTGCCTTGCGGAAGATTTCGGGGTCGGAAAAGTGAAATATCTCATCAAGCAACTTACTTTTGTCAATTTCTCCAAGGAGTTTCTCTTGGCTTTTCTTCAACACGTCCATGCTATAGATAGTGCGAGCCAATTTAACTTCTTGTTTAACGCCATCAATGATAGCGATAACTGTTGTCTTTTCTTTCGGGCAACAGTCTGTGTTCGTCACTTCATTCATATAATTTTCGTTTTGAGATTCAACACTTGCTACTTCCGTAGCGTTAATTAATACATCTGCGTTTGAGGTCGTTACCTTCATAATTTTATTCATTTTCATTAATTTTCAAATTATAAATTAATGTCAATCGAAAATCATTAGTCGATGCGCATCTTGTTTTCATTTTGACGATGCAAAGAAAAATATATTTTATTTTACCGCAAAGCGTTGTAAATTAATAATATACGTACTTATTATCTGTTACTTTCAGTACGCAAAAAAAATGCGTACCGAAAAGAATAACCCTTTCAGTACGCATTTCCTGTTGTTATATATGCTTAAAGTGCTACTACATTATAGTTGTTAGCTATAACAGGTGGAAATTTCTCCTTACTGTATTTTCGGATGATAAGGGACAATGCCCTGTTGGGCTTTCCGTTTGGAAAGAACTCTCTGCCGTACACCTCCGAGACATAGCCTGTGGTATAGAGAAGTCTCGAAACGAATAAGTTCTTTTCAGTGGAAATCCTCACGTTTCTGTCACTTATTCTTTTTTTATCTGCTTTCTTGCCCTCCAAGAAATACAGGAACATTTCTGCAAACTTCCATCTTTTGTGGGAATAGTCAAGAGTGTACTTGCCGTTGAAATTAATTTGCGATAACAGGCTGTTATCTATAAAGCCTTTCAAGCCTAACTCCTGTAATTGTTTGATTTTTGTTTTTGGGTCTTGTCCTCCGTTTACAATCTTGCTATATGTTTCACCGAAATGATAAACAGCCCTTTGGATAATGTCTATCAAGTCTTCCCGTTCTGTATAATAAATATTCTTGTCGCCCTGTTTCAAGGTTATGCTCGATGCTCCGCATAGATTAGTTAGAAAAGAAGCGAAATCTTCAAGTAGCGGCTTCTCTACAATAGGCGCATCAGTTCCAATATCCTCTATAAAGTCATATACGAAAAGAAGCAGATACCAAAACTTGCTGACATCAAAATCAAATGCTTCAATGGTATGCTGTAAGTTCTTATTATTCAAAAACTTCTCTTTGAAAGAATCATCCAGCTTTCTGTATTCTCGTTTCTTGTATTCTTCTAAAGTACCCTTAAAAGTTTTCATTTCTTTGCTTCTTTCGTATCTTTCTTCAACGGATAAGTTTCTCTCCGCATATCTGTTGGCGAATATGGCAGGTGCGGAAGATTCTACGGGTATCATTCCCGTATCTGCTTCTTCATAATCGGGCAGGAAGTGGTTGGCTACTTCCCGCACATACTCTAATAGTGGCTCATTAAGGCATTTGCAGCTTTCATGCCAAGCCACTTTTAAATCGGGCAGTTCTTCTATTTGGTGCAGTTCTCCTTTTGACATAGTACATTATTATTAGTTATACTGCAAAATAAAAGAAAAGTCTGCAATCTTTTCGGACTACAGACTTCTTTTTGTTATAGTAGGTTCTTCATAGTGGTAAACGATATTCATTTACCGAATACATACTTCACAACTTTGGCATTAGCCTTGTTCTCATTCACAAAATCTCGTTCAATATAAATGTCTGTCACTTTCATAGAATCGTCTATGTGGTTCAATGCTGCATGAACTATATATTTATCTATACCAACTTTATTAAGTGCAATGGTAGCCCATGAGTGGCGGGCTGCGTAGTATTCCAAATCATCTACGCCTAATATTGTACCAATTTCTTTTAAACCGTAGTTGATAGCCTTATTGAAGCCTTTTTCGTCTGCATAATATTGGTAAAAGTTAAATAAGCGTTTACCACTTTTATCTCTGTATTTTTCTATAAGTGGTAATGCGATTTTAGGTATAGCCACTTTCATTTGAGCATTATCCAATCTACGGTCTTTTGTCTTGGTACGATTATAAATGATGGTATTGTTTACCATTTCTGTAGCATTATATAAATCGGCTGAATTAATGCCCATTAAACAGAATGACAGAATAAAACAGTCTTTAGCTAAATTATAACGACAAGTGGATTTATAGCCTTTCTTCGTATCTTTATAGGGTAGCTTCCATATTTTTTTGATAATATCTGCCGGAATAGCTCTCTTTCTTGTTGCTTCTTGCTTGGGTATCTCAAAGTCTATAAATGGATTGTTAGGTATCAGTATGAGATTATTCTCTCTCTTATTGTACTTACGTTTGGCTTCATTGAACAATTTCTTAATGCTTACTAAATAAAGAGATAAAGACCGATTAGAGGGCACACGCTTACCTTGCAGAATCAGTTTCTTCGTTCGTACTTCACGCTCTTTATTCAGAAACGCTTTGAAACTATCTAAAAAATTGGTGGTAATCAGATTTACGTCCAATTCTTCTTTACCTATAAAGCGTACTAAAGCATTAATTGCAGTAGTATAGTTTGGTGCGCCTTTGATTGTAGTTGAGGTTATCCACTCACGGCTGAACTTTATAAAGTCAATGGTCTGCTGCTTCTGATGTTCTCCATCCAAGTAGTCCATTACTTCATCAATAGTGTAGCGGTTTAACTCGACTTGTAGTTTGGCACATTTCTCTTGATAACCGCGAATAAGAGAATCTATCTCTTTTTTAATAGGTGAACTTTGCTTGATTTTCAGTTCTTTAGTCAAGTCTTTACTTGTGGCAAACAGACTTGTTGCCAGCCGTCTCATTTTTCTGTCAAGCGTGAATCTTAGCTTTACGTTGTAAGTACCATCAGACCGTAGTCCGTCTTTCTTGATTTCTGCGTTGATTGTCAGCATATTAATCCTTTTGTTTATCGGTAAACAAGCGGTAAACAAATGCTGCAAAAGATAGGTAATTCTGTTGGTTTGAGCCAACCTCCACTCCTAACGAAAGGCAAAAAGAAAAGCGTCAACTGCTTGATTTCTTGCAATTAACGCTTGTTTTCTTCGTGGACCAGCTAGGGCTTGAACCTAGGACCTCCAGATTATGAGAACGATAAAATGATATTTTGTGACAGCCAACAATTTTAGCCTTTATTGAATATCAAATAATTATATAGGTTGCTACTCTCTATGAAACTCACTAAATCTCCCTAACTGAAACTGTTTGTTTACGCATTGTTTACGCAGAATTGCATGAAAAGGATACCGATATTAAGCCTATTTGGAGTAATACCAAGTACCTTCTTTTGTTTTGCATAAGGTATAATGCTGTCGCAAATTATTTGTGTTTTGCGACAAAATGAGCCACAGTTTAAAACAACCTCAACCAGTGCATGTTTATACCAAACCTATACACTCTGAGTCTATTTAAGACCAAGTTGTAGTTCTAATCTTTTTATATGTTCGTTTACTCTGTGTTTTCTCGTTTCTTCCGGAACAAATTTTTTGCAATAAACTTTCATGTTACCACAAACAGAAAAACAAACAAATGAAATGAAGAGAGTTATTGGTTTTACCAACTCTTGATTTTCTTCATAAACAGCTCTTTTCGTTGCATGTGACAACTCTCCGCGATAGCAATATATTATATCAATAAGAGAATCAAAGTTTAGTTCTTTGTGCTTATCTGTACATATCTGTTGTATCTTTAAATACAAATTATAGTTTTGTTCCTTAATCATATTTATTGTTGATAATACGGCATATTTAAGCATGTCTGATTTTCTGAAATTCTTTTTTTGCTCTGCTGAAAATTTACCCTCTGCAAAGCAATATTCTAAAATCATATAAAAATGAATATAGGCAGAGATATAATCAAGTTTGTCTAAATAACTATTAGCTTCTCTAAAGAAATTATATGGCACTTTAGCTTCTGGTATAAATGTTTTGTCAAGCATTAGTCTTGAGAAATTGTCACTAGTAATTAATACCTTTCTCTGTTTGCTTAATGATTTCCTCATAGAAAACAATACCTCATTTTTAGCCTTGTCTATCCATAATAAATCTAAGTATTCATTATAATAGACTTTCATTACGCCATGCTGAAATCCACCATAAACTTCTATATTACGAAATATATCAAGCATCCTACTGTCAAGGTATTTGTCAATATTCATAGTAAATGATGCTTTTTCTCCATTTCTAGACAATTCGACTAAATCAGAGTGCTCAATGCTAATCTTTTTGGAAACAGATAACATGTACGTTCCATTTTCGATGTACATTTTTATTTTATATAAACAATATAATATCTGTACCGGCTCTTTCAGTACAAAGTTTCCATCAATAACCGTTTTGGCTGTAAATATAATATTCATATAATCTGTCTGATTCAAATAATCACGCGTAAAGTTAGCAACTTTATTGTCATATAATAACAAAAATGAAAATTAATCATTATTTTTGTAGTCAAAAGGTGTAATAATGGAAGATGTAAATCGAATAAAACTCGTTTTAGTTGAGAAAAAACGTACTAGTAAATGGCTCTCAGAACAAATGGGAGTTAACCCATCTACTGTGTCAAAATGGTGCACAAATACATCACAGCCAGATATAACTAGTTTGCTAAAGATAGCAGACTTATTGGAAGTAGACATTAAGGAACTGATAGTTCGTGAGTATAAAGCCTATTTACTATCGCAAACATGACACCAAACAGCGCGTACATTGTGTTCGTGAACTGCATTTACCTTTGCAAAAATATTAAGATATGCCGACAAATAAGAATGCTTTGACAAGATACAAGTATCTTGATGAAATGCTGTCAGATAGACATCATTTCTATGATATTCACGACCTCACAAAAAAATGCAATGAGAAACTTATTGATGCAGGATTCCCTGAAGTATCTCAGCGTTGCATTGAAAAGGATATAAACTATTTGGAGTATGATCCATTTTATGCTGAAATAGAACGCTATAGGGTTAATGGTCATCGGTGTATAAGGTATAAGAACCCTTCTTTTACTATCTTCAGAAAGGAACTGAGTGAGGAAGAAAGCAACCTGATATTGGAGGTGCTTAACACAATAGGACAATTTGATGGTTTGGCTCATTTTGAATGGCTTGACCGTTTCAAAATCGGACTTGGTCTGAAAAAACGTCCTCGGATCATTAGCTTTAGTAATAACCCTTACCTGCAAAATTCCAACTTGTTAGGTGTATTGTTCGACAATATTTCAAACCAAGTTGTCATTAAATTGGGGTATCACACTTTTACAGATAAAGAAACTAGAGAAATCATTTTCCATCCTTATTTGCTTAAACAATATAATAATAGGTGGTACTTGATTGGCGCGGCTGATGATGATGGCAAAATCCTCAATTTCGCCCTCGACAGAATTGATGCTGTGACTGCTCTTCCTGAAGTGAAATACAAACCATGTAACGAAGACCTGGCTGACCGTTTCGAAGATATTATTGGAGTAACCCTATATGAAGACCGGGATGTTGAACATATCCTTTTCTGGGTGAGTAATCGTTCTAAGGACTATGTTGGAACCAAGCCGATTCACGGGTCACAATGCCAATATAAAAGTGAAAAAGATGACGAATTCCGTAAGCAATATCCATCTCTTAATGAGGGTGCATTCTTCTCTATAGATTGCATTCCGAACTATGAGTTAATACGTGAACTTTGTTCCTTTGGTAAAGAACTTATCGTGTTGTTGCCTTCATCCATCCAAGACGATATTTTTAATCATATTAAATCAATGCTTGATAGTTATTCTGGTGTACGAACATAGGGTTCGTTATGCCAATTTACCTTTGCAGCAGAAATAATAAAAACAAGCGTTATGAACACTCAGAATCCCAACAGCATTTTTGTTTTCGACATGGACAATACATTAATCAAAACGGATAAAGCTAACAACCTCGCCTATTCCGAGGCAATAAGTTCAGTACTGGGTGTAAATTATAATATTGAAAATGAGAAGAGATTTACGAGGAACGAACTAAAGGAGTTATTTCCCCAATTGACACAAACTCAAATTAATGAAATAATTGATTATAAAGAAAAGTGCTTTGAATCATACCTCTATGAAACGGAGTTAAACAATAATCTATTCAGTATCCTGAAATGCCTCCATCAAGAAGGGCATCATACAATCTTATTGACTAATTGTCATTCTGGAAGAGCAATTAGCCTATGTAACTTCTACAATCTTACTAAGTATTTTGTTCAGCGTTTTTTTAATGAAGATTGTATTGACAACAAATACACTCTTCTTAAATCTCTGGGGTACGACTTGCAGAACGTCGTTTTATATGAAAACGACGAGGCTTCTTCCTCAGAGGCAGTTACTAACGGAATTAATTTAGATAAAATCATCAAAGTAGAATTTTGAAAAGTATGGAACAGTTTGTAATTCAGTCAAGAGCCAGTTTTTGTCGTAAAAGAGAAGGTGGTCTCGAGAAAGCCCTCAAGCAAGATATAATCGCTTTTTATCACAATGATTATCAAGGTGGTGGTAACTGGCGCGTGTCTGGCACCATTGAAAATCTTATCTGCACTTTTAAGAATGATGTCACGACATATTCACAGCAAACTCTGAATAATGCGATAAACAAACTTACTCAAATTTTGAAAGTCGACTTGCCTGAGATTCTGCGTCTTAGTGGAAAACAAAATCTTCGTGTTTGTGTCATTCCTAGATCAAAACGAGAAAATTCGTATCGCTGTAATCAACTATACTTAAGAGCCACAATCCAATTTGTGACACAACAATTGAATGGTTTTATAGATGGTACACATGATATTATTAGACACACTGATACCGCCACAACGCATTTGGCTCGTAGTGGTCATGGAGGTTCAGGCGAATTGCCTTATGTTGGTATAACAAAAGATACGTGTAATATTTCGGATGATGTAATCGGGCAAGATATATTGCTAATTGACGATCTTTACACTAAGACCGTTAACATTGACGAGGATTGTATTCAAGCCCTATTGGACAAAGGTGCGAAAAGTGTCATTTTCTATTCTATTGGCAAAACGTTATCAAGATATTAAACAAAGCTCTGTATATGAAATACTCGGAAAATGCATTAAACATTCTAACTGTTCGTACCTTTCCTCAAAAGGGGCCTGCGTGGATAGATAAAAAAATACGTGGAAACGAAGACTTATCTATTTTATATCACCTTTTAGAGACTCATGAATACGAGTTTATGAAAAAGCGGGAAAGAATAGAATCTGTCATCAACCAACTTGAAAATTGTACAGATGGTCTTGTCGCAATCGGTGATGCTAATTTCCCTTCTTTGCGCGGAAGCGTGAAACCAGCAGACAAGCCTTTTGCACTTTTCTATAAAGGTGATATAAGCTTGCTAAGCAAAGATAATTTGAACATTGCTGTTATAGGAGTCCTCAATCCTGATGAAAAGATTGAACTGACTGAGAGAATGGTTACGTCAGAAATTATAAAACACAACGCAACAATAGTGAGTGGCCTCGCTCTTGGTTGTGACTCTATTGCTCATAAAACAGCTTTGGAGAAAGGTGCCAAAACTATCGCCATTCTACCTAGCACTCTTGACAGTATCTTACCTAAGGAGAATGTAGAACTTGCTGAAAAAATTGTCGAAGCAGGAGGATTGCTTATCAGTGAATACTACGAAGCTCCCAAAAGTAGAAATGACATGGTGAGCAGATTTGTTGTTCGAGACAGGCTACAAGCTTTATTCTCTGATGCCGTACTCTTATCTGCAAGCTATGCTCCCAATAACTTAGGAAATGATTGTGGTTCGAGACATGCCATGGAAAAGGCTAAATCCTATGGTATCAAACGTGGCGTTATCTATAATGACAGCAAGCATCACAATATTGCAATGTATGATTTGAATCGTCAAATACTTGCTGAAGACAGAAGTGTAATACGCATTGACTCTGCTAATATGAGTGAGGCTGTTCTTCGGCTAGTTACTAAAACGAACAAACATATTTTATTTTAAGACCAAAATGGGATTTAATTTAAGTGCGGATTTCTATGCGTGTCGGATTGTTATTTGCTATTCCGAATTTGTGATTCAAAATGATAAAGGATTAGATTTCTTAGGATATTTTGTAAATAACGAGTAATATGAACATAGGCTTCGTGAATATTTAGTACTTTTGTAAACCAAAAAATAAGCGATCTTTGATAGGTTTGGTGAGCCAAAATGTTATTTGACTTTTTGTCCGGCGTGGTGCAAACCCTATTTTCGCAAGAGAATAGATTCGCTGGATATCTCTTCGCTTGACGGGGAGACGATAATGTTAGTACGTTAACGTGATAACACTTTATACGATGTACTTTCTATTTTTTTTTATGTTTTATGACTTTATATATTTATATTGTCTATTATTTTTTTGTTTTCTTTACATAAAGAAAAGACGTTTTGGTAAATCATTCCTCAGAGATCGCTTTTATATAAATTGAGAACAAGAATGGATAAGAAACAAATAGTAAAACAGGTATCTCAAATCAAATCAAAAGAAGATTTGTTGAATCTCCTCAATTGTATCAAAAGAGACGAGCTTGAGGAGATGGGATTTGATGCTTCTAAGTTTCATCCATTCACAATTAGGCACCTTAACTATTATTGCAATCCAAATAATGTTTTCCATCGATACCGTCAGTTTCATATCAAAAAAAAATCTGGTGGAACCAGAGTAATTACGGCCCCGAGAAACCGCAGCTTTATGATGATGTTGCAAGCTGTAAATGAAATTCTGAAAGCCCTATACTCTCCTTCCGATTATGCTATGGGATTTACTGAAGGCAGATCAGTAGTTACTAATGCCACCATTCATAAAGGTCAAAACTATGTTTTCAATATTGACCTGAAAGATTTTTTCCCTAGTGTTGAACAATTTCGTGTATGGAAAAGGATCCAATTAAAACCATTTAATTTCCCCAAGCAAATAGCTAATATTGTTGCGGGGCTTTGTTTTATGCGTCAAGTAAGAAGCGTTATTGACGAAACTAAGGAGCATGATAATGACAAAAAATTCAAATATGTTTTGCCACAAGGTTCTCCTGCCTCTCCAATTATTACTAATATGGTATGTGATACATTGGATCGCCGTTTAGCGGGATTGGCGCGTAGGTTTGGGCTTCACTATTCACGATATGCCGATGACATTACTTTTAGTTCAATGCATTATGTATATGCCCCTAATGGTAAATTTCATACAGAACTGTACCGCCTGATTACAGAACAAGGATTTATCATAAATGAAGACAAAACACGCCTTCAAAAACTTGGATCACGCCAAGAGGTAACAGGCATTATTATCAGTCAAAAGCTTAATGTTACTAAAAAGTATGTAAGAGATATTCGTAATATTCTTTATATTTGGGACAGATATGGATATACGACAGCAATATCCAAGTTTCTTCCTAAATATAAGGCTGCCAAAGGACATGTCAAAAAGGGAAACCCGGATTTGCAGAATGTTATTGATGGAAAACTCATGTATCTGAAAATGGTGAAAGGTGATGAAGATTCTGTATATGTGAAACTTTATACGAAATTTCAGGAGTTAGTCAATAGAGATTCTAGTTCGGATAAAACCAATTCTTATGGTATTACCTACATTGAGTCTTTACCTTTTCTGAAATTTGAGAAAGATAAAAATACAATTATCACTATCCATCACAAGGATTGTAATAAGCGATATGCTACGTTCAAAATAGGAGAAACAACCCAGATAGCATCAATAAATAAAAGTGTAACACCTGATGATGAACAGCAAAAAGAGAAGCTGGCTATCTCTTATTGTAGGGATTCTAAAGGAGAACGATTTTGGCTCATACATTTAGTTGATAAAATGACTGAATTCAAGCCAAAGCCTGTTGATATTGACGAATTGAATAATGATTTAGACTTACTATTAAGCATTTGATATGGATGATAAGTTGATGTCCACGATTGACAAAATAGCAAGATTGACTCAGCAAAATACTGAGTTTGATATGGAATTGCGAAAGCGACTGAATGTTGCTTCCGCAAATTCTGTTTTGTCAGACGATGAACGTATAAACGATATTTACGAGTACTGCATTGAGGACATCATAAAGAAGCAGGCTACAGAATTTTATGCAGACTTCCCTTTACAGACTATAAAAGATCGTTTGATTGGAGATTATATCCGTATGGAGTCATTCAGAAGAAAAGATAATTTCGAAGACTTTTGTTTGTCACTGTATCAACAGATAGAGTGTATGACTAATAAATTGTGCGAGAATAAAGATCTGTCTGATATTACAGAAATAATGTGGGGGCATCCTGCATATCTGAAGATAGAAAAAGGCAAAGATACATCCATTTATAACAGAGGTGGTGACTATACAATTGCAAGCTTATTGTTCCCAGGTAATAACAAACAATCAGGAAATACTAATGCTTTTGTGAAATCAAGAATATCATTGCAAACTCAATATGCAATGGACAAGATACGTACTATTGTATATTTCTTGGGTTATAAAGCAATGATGAAGAGCGGTGATTATGACTCGTTTGTTGAAATCACGTCGCTGCTAAATGATATTTATCAATGTCGCAACATGAATCATCGCGGAAACTCTCAAAACCAATGGGAAAAAGAAACCTTTGACAGAATATTCCCTTTGAAATCACTCTATTATTTTAAATTTCTAGGGGTGTTGGCGCAATATGTTGAATATATAAAAGAGGGGTGGGGGTATATCCCAGAATTAAAAAAATATAGCGAAAGCATTGAGAAACAGAATATTTCTGCTCCCCAACCCAAAGTGTTAGGTAAAATAGAATTGAAAGATGATGGGAGAAAGCATTTTAAATAATCTTTAATTTGAGCCTTATCTGTATGAAAAAAATATCGTAATTTCAATCTTCTAATGGTAGGGATTTTTTATAATGTTTTTGGCAGTAATGAAGAATTTCACCAGGAAGTTTTTGAGTATCTTATTATATTCCTATGTAGAAATATTTTTAAATTATGTTGTCATAGCATAGACTATAAGGTTGATAAAAAAAAGATATTTTTATTTCCCCTTTTTGTTGTAATATTATTTCAATGCATTGTTTTTCTACTATATTTCCTATCATCCACAATAGGAGGTTTATTCATATTTAGAGAGAATTTAACTTGCTAGCAAATTGCTAAGAAGTCATTTAGCACACATAACCTATTGAAAATTAAATGATATCATTTTGTATTTAACTTGCTGGTAATTTGCTGGTTAGTTAAACAGAGACAGAAAGCCGTCCGCATTGTATGGTATCGCATATGAACTTCATATGGAGCAATATGCTATCAGCCCTAATACCACCGTATAAACAAACAAAAATATCACCAATACTTTCATCCAGAAATCAGAGAACCAAACGCCTTCATTTCGCCTAAGGATTTTGCGCATATTAGATTCATGGTTCGTTAACATTTTCGTTTGTTCGGAACGATGATTTTCCAATACGGTTTTCCATGTCCCGATAGCTTGGTTTAAGAGTTGTTGAAGTTGGGCAAGATGTTCGGAGCTTATGGTTGCCTTGAACTGTGTATCTCGTTCTGTTTTTACAATCGCATTGCAAATGCCGTTGATGATATTGCCAGAACTATCAATAGCAGTTTTCAATATCATTGCAGCATCACGCTCTGCTTTAATAGCGTCTTGAAGGTCTTGGTGAATCTTCAACAATGCCTCTTTTGCTTCACGCACTTCCGCAAGTCGCTTGTCGGCATCCTGCTTTTCGGCCTCTATCTCATGGTTGATTTCAGCCTTCTTAAACATGTCATCAACGTCTATTGATGGAGCGATTTTTGATTTTCCAATTCCCATGGTTCTTGTCTTTTGATTATTCGTTTATCTGCGAAGTCCTCTCCTATATTTGCACATTCTGTTTGCCATTCTTGCGCAGCGGCGTGCCCATTCAAGGTCATCCTCGTCTTTGTCCCGTCCCCAGCCACCTGTGTCAGAACCGCCACCACCACTTGAAGCCACCATACTTGTGGCAGCATCTAAATACCCTGCAAAGAGTAAAAGAGCCGTGTGTTGTATCTCCTCAATCTTAACCAACGGGTGGGCTTCCTCCAAAGAACAATTCTGCCGAATGATAGTATCTGCAGCTTCGGGTATCTCCACATGAAATTTGTGGAACTCGTCTATCGCTATATCGTAATGCCTCATAACCGACAGTGAAACAGTCGGAGGTTGTATAATAGGAGTTGTATTGGCTGTCCGTGTTTGTTGGGGAACAGGTTTTGTTGGTTCGAATTTCCTTTCCTTCGGATGTAGTTTTGCCCAAGTAGCCTCTATCTTTGATGGAGTCAGATTTCTCCCGATACCCAACACGGATGATTTATAATTTGAGTTACCCCGTTTGATGGAATAACCATAAACTTTTCCCTTATCATTTTCTTGTATGTGTACTTTGTAACCTCGTTTTGTCAGTTCCATTTCATATTGTCGCCAACTGAATTTGTCCATTGTACGAAGTATCTCCATACAACAGTTTGAGATTTCCTGCTTGTGCCGTATACCTATTTCTTCAGACTG
>OIAA01000268.1_pt1 | contig 24184 bp, 19 predicted proteins | sample 1580591 | NCBI WGS metagenome assembly OIAA01 (sample SAMEA3882556, study PRJEB24775) | human gut metagenome | biome: human-associated habitat; feature: intestine environment; material: feces | place: Netherlands | collected 2009/2010
AGCCGGGATTAGTGTTGGTGAGTTTAAGTATTCATGATATATCCTAATCCTACGACTGTATGGATCAGCTTTTTATCAAAGTCACGATCAATCTTTACCCGGAGATAGTTTACGTAAACATCTACGATATTGGTATTGGTATCAAAATTCTTGTCCCATACATCTTTGAGCAGAGTGATACGTGAGAGGGCAACCCCTTGATGAGTCATGAAATATTCGAGCAGGCGGTATTCTTTAACAGTAAGGTCGATGTCTATGTCACCCCTTTTGGCTTTTCGGGTATTGCAGTCCAATACCAGGTTATCGCAAGTCAATAGATTGGAAGGGACTTCTTTGTTGCGTCTCAACAGGGCTTTGATGCGTGCTTCCAGTTCCTGGAAACTAAAAGGTTTGACGAGATAATCATCTGCTCCCGCATCCAGTCCCATGACCTTGTCATATTCTGCACCCTTTGCCGTAACCATGATGACCGGAATATCTTTGGTTCTCCCGGAAGTCTTCAGCTTCTTCAGGATCTCCATTCCATCCATGCCGGGCAGATTCAGATCCAGAACAATCAGATCATAATTTTCCGTCAGGACACTTTCAAAAGCCTCTTCCCCATCATAACAGGTATCCACCTCGTACCCTGCATCATACAGCCGTTTTGCAACCATATCACACATTTGTTTCTCATCTTCAACTATCAATAATCTCAAAATTCATTCACCCGCTTCTTAACACAAATTTTACAACAGCTATTGTATAATACTAACATCAGCTGGTCAATAAATACAACAAATGAAAGGAGTAAAATATCTTGAAGTGCAAAAAAATCTATCAGTCGATCCTGCTCATCTCAGGTATCACCATGATAAGTTACGGTGCGGTCAGAGGAGAAGCAGCTGTCGTGCTCGGTAAAGCAATAAAATTATGTCTGGAGTGTGTCGGAATTGGATAAAAAAAGGAATTTTCTATCAAAAAATATAGCTGTACTACGCGGATGGATACAGGCAGCTGCCACGCTGCTTACGAATATCCATATTCCTAATTTATGGAAAGGTAAAATATATCAGGGCAGCGTAAAAAACGTATGTGTACCAGGATTAAATTGTTACTCCTGTCCTGCGGCAACCGGAGCATGCCCAATTGGAGCTTTTCAGGCAGTTGTCGGTTCATCAGGATTTAAATTTTCATACTACATAACCGGATTTTTTATTTTACTCGGTGTAACACTCGGAAGATTTATATGTGGTTTTCTGTGTCCGTTTGGATGGTTTCAGGATTTACTTCATAAAATACCCGGGAAAAAATTTTCTACAGCCCGGCTCAAACCGCTGCGCTATTTAAAATATATCATCCTGATCATTTTTGTTATACTTCTTCCGATGCTGGTAACGAACTCTATCGGAATGGGAGATCCTTTCTTCTGTAAATATATTTGTCCTCAGGGTGTCCTGGAAGGAGCTATCCCTCTCGCACTTGGAAATGCCGCTATACGTTCTGCACTGGGAAAACTTTTTTCTTTTAAATGCCTTATTTTAATCACAGTTATTGTGTTAAGTATTTTGTTTTACAGACCATTCTGTAAATGGATCTGTCCTCTTGGAGCAATCTACTCATTATTTAATAAAGTCAGCTTTCTTTCTATTAAAATTGAGAACAGCAGCTGCATCGGATGCGGGCAATGCCAAAAGGCATGTAAAATGGATGTGGATGTGTGTAAAACTCCAGATCATCCGGAATGCATACGATGCGGAGCCTGTATAAAAGCCTGTCCTAAAGATGCGATCCACTACCAGTTTATGGGGAAATCATGTAAAAAAAAGAACAACAGTAACCAGCAGTCATAAACCAGTAACTATCAATCTTATTACAATTTAAAAAAGGAGCAATTATCCATGAAAACAAAAATTACATTTATTTCAGTTGTCACACTCAGCATCGCACTGCTGCTTACATCCTGCAGCGGAAAAGGAACTGTAAGCACCACAGAACCACAGAATACCACGGCTGAAGACAGCACGGCATCTGCGGACAATTCCAACACGAAATTGGATGATTTATATCAGCAGGAGAACCGGATCTTTGCAGAGCATAAAGATATATGGGACAAATTATTTGGTCTGATGAATAAAAACACTGCAGATTCAAACGGAAATTATGCTGATCATCTGGCTGATACCGCTGAATCAAACAAAGATTCTTTTACTGATGACGAATTCAAAACACTTACTGATGATATTGAAACCATACGAAAAATCGAAGAACAGATCGCAGAAGTTGAAAAAGAAACTACAGAATCCGATAACAATGGGCAAAATACTAATTCTGAAGATGCATCACCATTCAAAAATTTCTCAGGTCAGGATTTCGATGGTAATTCTGTTGACGAAAGTCTTTTTTCCGAAAATGCAGTAACTGTCATCAATTTCTGGTTTACCGGCTGCAAGCCCTGTGTTGCTGAGTTATCCAAACTGAATGAATTAAATGATGCAGTCAGGGCAATGGGAGGAGAAGTAGTCGGCATCAATACAGAAACCTTCGATGGAAATGAATCGGCTATCAAAGAAGCTGCCGCTGTTCTTGAAAGCCAGGGTGCTAAATACCGCAATCTTTCTATTGATTCATCTTCAGATGCAGGCAAATATGCCTCCAATATCATGGCATTTCCTACCACAATACTCGTCGACAGAAATGGTAACATCGTGGGTGATCCGATGCTCGGCGGAATCGATAATCAGGATAACTATGATACTCTGATGAAACAGATCCAATCTGTAATCGATGCAGACAGCTCAAATAAATAACCCTTTTATGATACTCTTTTGTACATAACCGGCACATCATACCCAACGGTTCTATTTGCATTCACTCCCGGACTTTCAGATACCTCCCGGCAGGTATCTGAAAGTCTCTCCCATTACCGGTATAACTTTCTTTTATCTGCATTCTCCTTATGCTTTCTTAAGTCGTCCTCTTTAACGTTCCAATATAATCTCCATTATGATAAACAAATGGTCCGGGTTCTCCCTCTTCTCCAAAATATTCCGGTCTTAAGGACAAGATATCGAGCAGTTCATCAATTGTCTGCACCCTGGTTGCCTGATATGGCTGTTCAAATGCAATCTTTTCTACAAACAAATAATAATCACTATACTTTATCAGGATACCTGTATGACCTACAAAAACAGCATCCGAATATGGATCATATATTACGATACTAAGAAGTGATATTCTGTCATTGTCTATTTGAAATCCATATTCTTTCCAGCTGTCGCAAAATACAGATTCCGGATGTCTGTCATCCGTAACACTCTTTTCACCATAAAGTGTGGTAAACATGTCTTTGTTCTCTTTTAGGATTTCATATCTGTCCACATTATCTATCGCTTCTGTATCAAACATCAGATAGGTTCCCTCATAATGATCTTCCGTTAATTCCGAGCGGATCACCCCATCTAACAGAAGAAAAGCTGTCATTCTACAGTCCGCATCTGAATAATCATGATTCTGTTCCCAGCCATCCATACATTTACCGATATCCGCTTTCATTTTCCCAGGATCTGACCATGTATCTTCCAGCTTCGCATTTTTTCCTGCGGAATCTGCAAAATCAACCGCCCATTCCCGAAATATGTCTACATGCGCAGCTCCCGCAGAGTCAAGTTCTTTACAGATCTCAGTAATCGTATTGTTCCCTCCCATATATGTTGCACCAGGTATCTTTTGTTTCTGCACTGTTTCTGTGCAGGCCGCCAGCATCATAAATGCAGACACAATCATAGCAGACAGCTTCATTGCTGTTTTTGTTCTGGTTTGTTTTTTCAACAGATATTACCTCTCCTCCCCTAAATGATCATGACGTAAAAATCGTTCCTGTCAATTCTTTTCATCCTCGATCGTGAGTGTTCCGGGTCTTACATTCAAATAGATACTGCCCTTGTCCACTTTATACATATCAAGCAGCATTACCCAGAGACGGTGTATTGCATCAAGTAATACATTCGATACCTCTATGCTGTATGGCAGCAGCGCATGAATATCAAAAAAACGCATCCCAAGTGGTGGTAAAAATACCATATTGCTGGATTTTACTTTCTGCTCTCCTGTGCTGCTGTTTGCAGTCTTTAACATTTCATAAGTGATCAGACAGAAATCTTTTCCTTTGTATTTGCAATAATAAGAAACATAACACTCATCAATCGTCCAATCCAATCCATCTTCATGCTCAACGGGTTTTTCTTCTACCGGATTTGCCTCCGTAGTCTGAACCTCTACACTCCAGCGGATTCTTCCCTCTTTTGTCTCTCCCATCATATCCTGGATCTCATGGAAAATTTCTTCCTGTTTTTTCATATTAATCTCCATTTCTAAGCAGCTAATGATATTATTTTTTTCATAAAAGCTATATATTTTGCCCGGAAACAAATAGCCGTACTAATCCCTCACATAAATATCCGAAAGATTCTCAAGGATCGCTCCTGCGACATCCGGTTTGTTCATCGTATAAATATGCACATGATTGACACCGTTTGCGATCAGATCGATGATCTGGTCTGTCGCGTAGGCGATACCTGCCTGTTTCATGGCAGCCGGGTCACTTCCAAAACGGTCAACGATTGCAAGGAAACGGCGCGGTACCAAACTTCCGGACAGGGCAATGCTCCGTTTTACCTGGTTTGCGTTGGTGATCGGCATAATTCCTGCTACGACAGGAACATCGATTCCATGTTTTAGTGCTTTGTACATAAAGTTATAAAGAATATTATTGTCAAAGAACATCTGTGTTGTGAGGAACTCACATCCGGCATCCACTTTTTCTTTCAGATGGATCAGATCTTCCTCTAATGTCTGTGACTCAGGATGTCCTTCCGGATAGCAGGCTCCGCCGATACAGAAATCTCCCTGTGATTTGATATCATAGATCAGCTCACTTGCATGTTTATACTGATTTGGCAGCGGGAAATCCGCATTCTGCGGGATATCTCCGCGCAGTGCAAGTACATTTTCAATCTGCTTTTCTTTTAACTCCTGAATCACAGAGGCAACTTTCTCCTTAGTCGAAGATGCACAGGTGAGATGTGCCAGTGCCGGAATATGATTCACATTTCTCACTTCATTTGCAAGTTCTACCGTATAATCAGAAGTTCCGCCGGTTGCACCATAAGTAACACTCATATATGCCGGTTTCAATGCTGCCATATCACCGACAATCTTTTTGTAGTTGTCTAACTGTGCACCCTGTTTCGGCGGGAACAGTTCACAGGAAATCGTTACATTCTCTGTATTTAATAATTCTGTAAGTCTCATAAATCCCTCTTTCTGCTAAAAGCTTCGTAATTTATCGGAACCGTCATCCACGGTATTCTCGATCTTTCGTATCACAACATAATAGGAATAATTCTCATTGACAGCCACTTCCACGCGGTCACCGACCTTATGTCCAAGCAATGCCTTTCCAAGCGGTGACTCATTGCTGATCAGATTCTTTAAAGAATTACCGCGGACGGTGGTCACAAGTTTATAAACTTCTTCCTCATCGTCCTCCTCAAAATAAACCGTCACCGTATTATTCATACCAACTTCATCCTCCGCAGAATCCGTTGAAATCACTTTTGCGGTTTTGATCATTCTCTCTAAATAGCGGATACGGCTCTCATTCTGGTTCTTATCTTTCTTTGCCGCATGGTACTCGAAATTCTCACTTAAGTCTCCCTGCGCTCTTGCCTCCTTCACTGCCTCTAAGGCCTCTTTGCGCACCACAAGTTTCCGGTACTCAATCTCCTCTTCCATCTTTTTTATATCCTGTTCGGTCAATTCGTCGTACATGAATCTTCCTCCTTACTTGTCATTTCAGCGATTATTATAAATTCTTTCCAGTTTTCCGTCAAATAAATTTCTGTGTAAACATCTCTTTACTGATCCATTGAATTTCGCATTTTGTACATTTTTTCGCACATACTGACAATATATATCCACTTGCGGGATCATAGCTTTGCAGATACCATTCTCCCGTCTGCCCCGCTTTTAAAAATTTAACCTGATCCTGCAGTACACAAAACGATGCAAGATCCAATGCCATCCCTTTTCCAACCGCTTTGATATAACTTTCTTTTCTTGTCCATAACTCTGTAAAATAACAGTCTGCTTTTTTCATTTTTCCCTTTTGTAATGCCAGATATTCCTCCGGACAGAAAAAACGTTCTGCCACTTTCATCTGTCCTTTCCGGATCTGTTCCACATCAATTCCAACTTCTTCATCTGAAAAAACACCTGCCACATATCTTCCCGAATGTGACAGGTTAAAATGTATACCGGTTTTTCCATTTAATACCGGTTTTCCTTTCTCTCCGAATCTAAGATACATCTGCTGCATTTTCCCTGGTAACAGACTGATTCCATATTCCCTCAGGGCATACTCTAACAATAATCCTGCTGCTAAAGATCTGCACCGGTCTTCTTTTTTTTTCAATTGCATTATTTTATTTTTCCGGTCTTCCGTGATAAAAGGCAGCATCTGTGCAAATATCTTTTCATCCCCAAATGGAATAATATCCGTCATATAAATCTTCACGCGTCTTATTCTCCCTCGATCCGGATAATGCTTCTAAGATGTTCTCTTTCCCTGGACAATTCCTCATATACCGGCATCAGTCCATCATTTATTCCGGCACGAAGCGGCTCTACAATTTTTTCGACCGTATCAAACATCGGTGTGATTCCCATATTGGCAAAGACACCTTTTAAAGTATGTGCACAGTCAAAGGCCTTTTTTCTCTCATCTTCTGCAAGTGCCTCTTTTAATCCATCAAAAGACTCGTCCTCCGCCACCATCGGAAGGCAGCTTTTATATAATTCCTCATCTCCTAAAAAACGCTCTAAAGCTCCATCTAAATCGCATCCCCATGCTCTTAATTTTTCCAATACCTCACACATTTTTCTATCATTCCTCCGATTGTTCTTTTTCCTGTTCCATCTCCCTGTCTTTCGTTTTTCCGGATAATAACAGCCTGTATTTTTCTAATTCCCATTCCAGTTGTTTTGGTTCTGTCACATTTAAGAAAACACCATATATGATATGTTTATTTCCTACAATTCCTACATCATACAGCTTTAATGATATAAAAATTTCTTCTCCTGCTTCATTCTTCCTGGAAAATTCACATTGTGTTTCACGTCCTTTATCTGCTGTATAAAAAAAGGCATCCAGAATACGTTTATGATATCGTTTTGGAATTCCCTGAAAAATATCTTTTTTCTGACTGATATTCTGATATCCAAACACCTCATAATACGCATTATTTACGCGTATTATCTCAATCTGTTCTTTGCCGTACTCATAGACAGCCACACCCTGTTTCGCATTTAAAAAGAGTGACTCCAGCTGGGAGGCCGGCGTCCACAGGCTATCTATGTCAACTAAGCGTTCTGTCTCTTTCTTTCTCTCCGCATGCGGCCTGTCAAACTGCAGTTTTTCGTATTCTTCCACAGGCATCGGTTTTGCAAAATAATATCCCTGTACATATTCACAGCCAATACTCCGCAAAAATTCCACCTGTTCGATCCGTTCCACGCCTTCCGCAACAACCGGCATATTCAGCCATTTTGCCATACGGATCACTGCCGCCATGATATTTTCTCCGCGTCCTTCCCTGTCATCACCGGCAAAAAACTTCATGTCCATCTTTAAAACATCAACCACAATATCCTTTAAAACATTTAAAGAAGAATAACCACTTCCAAAATCGTCCATCAGAATGTAAAATCCCTCTTCGCGCAAACGCTGCATCATATCCTGCACTGCTTTGGGATTTGTATTGTATGCGCTCTCTGTCAGTTCTACCTGAAACAGTCTGCGTGGAATCCGGTAACTGTCCACCAGATTGCAGATCACATTCACGATATCTTTGTTGTAAAGACTGACCCTCGAAAGATTGACGGATATCGGAAGCGGATTCTTTCCTTCATCCATCCACTTTCTAAGCTGGATGCAGGTCTGCTCCCACACATAATAATCCAGCTTTGTGATAAATCCATTCCGTTCAAATACCGGTATAAACTCTCCCGGTGAAATCATTCCCCGTTCCGGATGTTTCCAGCGAACCAGCGCCTCCGCTCCTGCGATCTGATTATCGCTGAGCCCGTATTTTGGCTGATAGAATACAACAAATTCATGATTTTCCAGTGCACTTTTCATGCTGTTTACGATCCGCTGTTCCTTCTCGATCTCCTGGCTCATCTGCCGTGTATAAAATGCATAGTTACGGATATAATTGCCTTTGCAGTGCTTTGCCGCAAGGTTGGCACGATCGTACATGTGATCCGGTGTTATTTTCTTTCCAGCGATCAGGTAAACACCAAATATCGGTACGATATCAAAATCAAGCGGGTATCTGCTTAAGATATCACGCATTTTATCAAAACTTTCGACCAGTTCTTTTGTATTTTCATAGGATACGCAGAAGCAGAATATATCCGCATCCATCCTGCCAAAGGTAACGTCACTGCGGTTTCTGACTGCACATATCAAAAGGTCGGCAATATATTTCAGCAGCATGTCCCCTGCACTCATTCCAAAGAAAGAATTGATCAGCTGGAACTTTTCAATATCCATCCGCACAAAAGCAAAATGCCGGTCCGGATATCGCTCTAACATAGAAGATGTCGCCTGAAACATATGGGTCTTATTATAGATGCCGGTAAGGATATCATATTCTGCACGGTACTTTAACGCTTTGCTGATATTCTGACTACTGCTGCCAATCACATTCTTCAGCCGGAACCGGACAACATCCACATCATACGGTTTCCGGATAAAATCCCATGCTCCCATGCCCAGGCATTTAATCTCTGTCTCAATGTCAATCTCCATCGTAAGTACAATGACAGGTATCGCCTGATACATCTGCGCTTTATGATACCGTTCCAGAAAATAATACCCGTCATACTCCGGCATAACGATATCTAAAAGTACCGCCGTTATCTCCGTGCTTCGTTCATAAAGAATCTCAAATGCTTCCTTGCCATTTTCTGCCTCTATCACCTCGTACGTACCGCTCAAAATTCTTTTCATCATGACACGTTCGACCTGTTTATCATCTACGACTAATACCTTGCTCTTTTCAGACATATTCTCACCTATCCGCCCCCCAAAAAAATCCCATAAAAAAACCTGACTTTATCATAGCAAAGTCAGAGTTTCTTTTCAATAGTCATCATTTAACCTTCTGCAAAAAAAAGGTCTATTTTTCCACAAAGGCAGATATCTGTCGAAGATGCGCCAACCTGAATTTCATACGTTCCATTTACCGGAACCGGCATCTTTTTGTCTGTGTCATAACGGGAAAAATCTCTTTCCTCCAAAATAACACAGATCCTCTTTGTTTCCCCGGCATCAAGCCTGACTTTTTCAAACGCTTTCAGTTCATGAACCGGTCTGTCTTTTTTCTGTTCCGGTGCCACATAAATCTGAACGGTCTCTTTCCCTGCATGTTCTCCTGTATTGGTTACCGAACAGGAAACTTTCACGGTCTGTCTGCCATTTTCCTGCTGCCGTATAATTTCAAGATCATTATAGGTAAATGCCGTATAGGAAAGTCCATGACCAAACGGGAACAGGACATCTGTTTTTTTTGTGTCATAATAACGGTAACCGACCATCACACCTTCCCTGTACTCCACACGGTCTTTCTTTCCAAATGTTCCGATCGTATGTGCCGGACACTGCGACGCATCACGGATAAATGTTTCTGCCAGCTTTCCGGATGGATTTACTTTTCCAGACAAGATCTCTGCCAGGGCTGTTCCCCCTTCCATACCGGCATAGTAGCTCCAGAGGATTGCTTTTGCCTTTTCTGCCCACGGCATCTCAACCGGTGCACCTGCATACATGCAGACCACCGTATCCGGCACGGCCTTTAGCAGAGCATCGATTACTTCATCCTGCCCGTATGGCAGTTTCATGTTCACGCGGTCAAGTCCCTCCACATCAAAATCGTGGTTCAGTCCGCCCACAAAAATAACAATGTCACTTGCTTTTGCCAGCGCAACTGCTTCCGCTAAGGCTTCCTGCTGTTTTTCATCCAGTGTTCTTCCACTTACAGTGCTTTCCTTTTCGGTATTCTCTGCAGTCTCCGTGCTCGCCGCCTGCCAGTTGATCTCAGATGCCTCTTTCTTATCCGGAATCACATAGCCCGGTGCGTAGGAAACTTTCACATTTCCACCAAGTAACTTTTTGATTCCCATAAGCGGTGATATCTCATACAGTGCCTTGATTTCTGCACTTCCTCCCCCGTTCGAATGGATCGCAGCGGCATTTGCGCCGATCACGGCAACCTTACAGCCGGATTCTGCCTGAAGCGGCAATACCTGATCTTCATTTTTCAGTAAAATCATGGACTCGCGCGCCACATCGAGCACTGCCCTGCGGTGTTCCTCCGTATTGTATGCGCCTGTCTTACGATGTTTTCTCTCCGGTCCGATCATTTTTAAACGCAGCATCATGCGGAGGATATTGCGCACTTTCTCATCCACCAGCGATTCTTCGATTTCTCCATCCTTCACTGCTTTTAACAGAGGCTCTGCCATGTACTGTTCGTCGAACTGATACTTGACATCCATCTCAAGATCCAGCCCGGACTCTGCAGCCAGTTTCGTATCGTGCACAGCACCCCAGTCGGAGATTACCACACCGTCAAATGCCCAGTCTTTCCGCAGTTTTTCATTGAGCAGGGATTTACTCATACAGCAGTGCTCACCGTTTAACAGATTATAGGCTCCCATCAGAGCAAGCGTGTGTCCTTTTTGTACTGCTGCTTTAAATCCCGGAAAATAAATTTCTTCCAGTGCTGTCTCATCGATGATTGTATCCACCCAGAGTCTTTCGGTTTCCTGTGAGTTTGCCGCAAAATGCTTCACGCATGCCGCAACATCGTTTTCCTGGATTCCCTCGATCATCGGTACAACCAGTTCTTCGATGAGTCCCGGATCTTCGCTCATATATTCAAAATTCCTGCCACAGAGCGGACTCCGCTTGATGTTGATGCCCGGAGCTAAGATCACATCTTTGCCCCTGCCTCTTGCCTCCTCGCCCAGCACTTCTCCGGCTTTCTTTGCCAGCGCACGGTTCCAGGTGGATGCAATGGCGCTGTTGCACGGAAGATAAGTCACATAATCTTCCGTCGTCCCGACATTCCGCCATTCATTGTCCGCAAATTCTGCGCGCACTCCCATCGGTCCATCCGACATATAGAGCGGTGGGATGGAAAGCCGCTCCACTCCTTCGGTGCGGAATAACCCCGCACCGTGGATCATGCCGATCTTTTCTTCTAAAGTCAGTTCATTTAAAATCTGTTCAATATATGTTTCCTGCATTAAAATACAACCTCTGCCTTGCCGTTACCGTCAAATGCTACGATGACATTTTCCCCATCCTGTGTATAGAATGCACCGGTTACCTGCTTTGGAGTGCCAACGTTCATCAATGCCACTTTGGATGCCTTATTACTCTCTACCGCGATCTGATAAGAAGATCCGTTCTTTACAACATTTGCAGATGCTTCTTTTTCATTTTCCGTTCCATATACGACAGTTTCTGCCTTGATGCCATCTTTTAATGCATATGCACGGAATGTCACACCATCTGCATAGTCATAAACTGCATTATCATTTCTTGCTCCCATAGCCACAATACTGCCCTCTTTGACATAAAGAGGAATACTTAAGTAACCATGTTTCTCTTTGTACCACTTACCTCCCTCTTTGACTTCTCCGGTCAGTAAGGATGTCCATGTTCCCTCCGGCAGGTAATATTCTGCGATACTGTCCTCGCGGAAGATCGGTGCAACGAGCAGGGAATCACCTAACATGTACTGTGTTGCTAAATATGCACAGTTTTTATCTTCGGTAAATTCAAGTACCATGCTGCGCATCATAGGAATACCTGTTTTGGACGTCTCGATCGCATTGCGGTACAGATATGGCATCAAAGATGCCTTAAGCTGTGCAAAGCAGCGTACCACATCCACTGCTTCTTCATCATATGCCCACGGCACACGGTAAGAAGTAGATCCGTGCAGTCTTGAATGGGAAGAAAGCAGTCCGAATGCACACCATCTCTTATAGACATCCGGTGTGGAGGTACTCTCAAATCCTCCGATATCATGGCTCCAGTATCCAAAACCGGAACTTGTCAGTGACAGGCCTCCGCGAAGGCTCTCCTCCATGGATTCATAATCAGACCAGCAGTCACCGCCCCAGTGAACCGGGAACTTCTGTCCGCCTGCAGTTGCAGAACGTGCAAAAAGAACAGCCTCTTTTTCACCTTTTTTCTTCTTTAATACGTTAAATACCACCTTATTGTAAAGGTATGTATAGTAGTTGTGCATCTTGACCGGATCAGAACCGTCGTAATATACCGCATCTGTCGGGATTCTCTCACCAAAGTCGGTCTTGAAGCAGTCAACACCCATATCGAGCAGTGCCTCTAACTTTTTGCTGTACCACTCGCAGGCTGCAGGGTTAGTAAAGTCCACAATGGCAAGTCCCGGCTGCCACATATCCCACTGCCATACATCGCCATTTGGACGTTTTAAGAAGTAACCGCCCTCGACACCCTCTTTGAACATGGAGGACTCCTGTCCCACATAGCTGTTGATCCAGACACAGATCTTTAATCCTTTTGCTTTCAGACGTTTTAACATGCCCTCCGGGTCCGGGAATACTCTTGAATCCCAGGTAAAATCACACCAGTTGAAATCTTTCATCCAGAAGCAGTCAAAATGGAATACGGATAACGGGATCTTGCGGTCAAACATTTCATCGACAAAACTGTTGACTGTCTTTTCATCATAATTTGTCGTAAAGGATGTGGACAGCCAGAGACCGAATGTCCACGGTGCCGGAAGTGACGGTTTTCCAGTGATATCTGTATAGCGCATCAGCACTTCTTTCATCGTCGGCCCGTTGATCAGGAAATAGTCAAGGTTTTCACCCGGCACGGAAAATTCAACCTTGGTTACCATCTCTGTTGCAACTTCAAAGGACACACGCTCCGGATGGTTTACAAACACACCGTATCCTTTATTGGAAATATAAAACGGGATATTTTTATAAGACTGCTCTGTGGAAGTACCGCCGTCCTCGTTCCAGATATCCACGCTCTGTCCATTTTTTACAAACGCAGAAAAACGCTCGCCAAGTCCATAGATCAGCTCGCCAACGGAAAGTGATAACTGCTCTCTCATATAAGCATCTTCCGGTCCTTTATCATAGGCAAAACCTTTCCAGTCGGTCTTCATGTATGCAAGATCTCTCCATCCGCTTGCAGTGATTTTCTCCTCACCGCGGTAAAATGTGAGTGCTCCGTTCTCTTTCTGCACTTCCAGACGCAGTGTACCGCTTGAAATGACCAGTTTGTCCTCCGTATCTTCTGCCTTTAAATGTCCGCTCTCCGCAGGTGCGATCTCAAATGACGGTGCCTTTTTCTGCACGCCCATGTGATGATAAGTCTGAACCCTAAGCACTTCCTCATACGGTGCTGAAATCACGATCGTGAGGTTGATTCCGCCAAGGGTATCGCCGCGCTGTGTGATCTTGCTTGTCGGCGCACAGATCGTCACCTGATCTTTCTCGATTTTTGAAAAATATACTTCTGCCGGAGAAAAGCACTCGCAGCGCTCTTTCTGCAGCCAGCATCCATTACTGAATTTCATATGATAATCCTCCCTGTTTTCCGAAGGAAAATGCGACTGCTATCAGGAGCAGAGGATTTTCCTCCCTGTAATTATCTCATTTTGTCTCATCTTACTATACCCACCCTGCAAAAAATACCCTCTAAATTGTACATAAAACACTCGATAAATTTGACAAACAAAACGTTCGCATTTATACTTACGTTTAGTACTTTTATCATTGGAACAGGAAGGTTATTTTTATGTATCGCGTTTTAATTGCAGATGATGAATCCATTATCCGGGAAGGTATCAAATGTCTGTTCGACTGGGAATCTCTCGGCTATACGATCGCCGGAGAAGCTGCAAACGGTGATTTGGCCTATCAGCAGATTCTTTCTTTACATCCGGATATTGTCCTCTTAGACATCCGCATGCCGGGAATGTCAGGGCTTGACGTCATCCGGGAGGCAAGAGCACAGGGTTTTACCGGAAAAGTCATTATCTTAAGCGGTTACTCTGATTTCAAATATGCGCAGGAAGCCATCCGTTACGGAGTGCAGTATTATCTGACAAAGCCGATCGACGAGGATGAACTTGAGGAGATTCTTCGTTCGATCAAAGAAAACTTAGACAAGGATGCTGCAACTGCAAATACCCGGGAACATTACCGTGAAAAGGCAAGAGAGACCATCATCCGCGATCTTTTAACGAATGATATCGATCTTTCCCACATAAATACAACAGATCTCCATCTGACAGCAGACACCTATCAGGTTGTGATCTATGAGAAATACAGTCACAATACTGCAGATGCCTCCTATCGTTTTTCGGATCTTCTGCGCGTGACGAATCAGGATAATAACTCCTATGATAACATTACGCTGCAGTATCATGAGGTTATTTTACTGAAAGGCACTTTTGCCATTCAAAAATTTAATGATTTTCTGGAGCGTTACCGGAGAGAACGGCGTCCACAGGAGAATTCTCCTCTTGACAGTCTCTTTATTACATATGGTGCGCGTGTGTCAGACCTGTCGGAAGTCTATATTTCCTATATTCAGGCGAAACAGCTCTTAGAACGCCGTTTCTTCTGCGAGCAGGAACAGCACACGATCGGTTATGCCGAACTGCCGGACCCGGACAGTTTAAAATCCATCTTAAACGACGCTTTTTTAAACCGTTACGCTACCAGCCTGTTTGAATATCTTCAGGCATTCAACCGCAATATGTTAGCGGAGACTTTGACACAGCTTACCAATGAACTTTACCATGCTGCAGATTCGATTGATTCCATACGGCTTTTCCTGACAGACCTTTATCTGCAGATCAAGGAACAGGCAAACCGGCTTTACAATGGTGCAAATATCCCGTTTCCGAGCAATGCGGATATCATCCGTCTGATCGAAGAAAAATATTATCTCTACGAGATCATCCTGTACTTCACGGAACAGTTTGAGATGATCATGTCCTCGATCGGTAACTCTTCCCGTGAAAGCGTGCTGGATGATATTCTGCACTACATCAACCACAACTATGCAAGCAATATCACATTAGAAAATATTGCACCGCTGTTTGGTTACAACAGCTCCTATCTCGGAAAGATTTTCCGCAAAAAGATGGGTGAAAACTTCAACTCATACGTCGACCATGTCCGCATCAAACACTCGATGGAGCTTCTCTGTTCCTCAGAGTTAAAAGTTTATGCGATCGCAGAAAAAGTCGGTTACCGGAATGTCGATTATTTCCATATCAAGTTCAAAAAATACGTTGGAAAAAGCCCGGCAGAATACCGGAAAGAACATAAAAATGAATAAACTTTCATAAAAACTGCCGCCTCCGGGTGAATATATGTACCCTTTTCTCTGTAAGTTCAGAAAAAGGGGGACATATCACCGTGAGGCGGCAGTTTTTATTTATAAGATCCGGGTGTCAAATGGTGTTTTCCGGTTTTTCGATTGGCAAATGGCACCGCAGTGCCTGTCATTTTAAGAAATCATACTGTGACATATAAAGTTTGTAATACTCACCCTTCTGTTCCATCAGTGCGTCATGATTTCCACGCTCTAAAATATCGCCTTTGTCTACATATAAGATGCAGTCGGCATTTTTGATCGTAGAAAGTCTGTGTGCAATGATAAAAGAAGTCCGTCCCTTCAAAAGTTCGTTCAATCCTTTCTGCAAAAGCAGTTCCGTCTCGGTATCAATGCTCGAAGTCGCCTCATCTAAGATCAGGATCTTCGGATCTGCAAGCAGTGCCCTTGCAAAGGAAATAAGCTGCCGCTGTCCGGCGGATAGCCTGCTTCCTCTCTCATTGACTTGTGTCTTATATCCGTTTTCCATTTCCATAATAAAATCATGGGCGCAGACTGTTTTTGCGGCACGGATGACTTCCTCGTCCGTCGCACTGCGGTTGCCATAGCGGATATTATCCATGATCGTCCCCGCAAAAATAAAGCTGTCCTGCATCATGATTCCCATCTGGGTGCGCAGTGAATGAAGTGTCACCTTCGAGATATCAATGCCATCGATCGTGATTTTCCCGGAATCCACATTGTAAAAACGGCTGATGAGATTTACGATCGTGGATTTTCCTGCCCCGGTCGGGCCGACGATCGCATACGTTTCACCCGGTTTTGCCGTAAAATTGATATCCTCCAAAATCTTCTGCCCCGGCTCATAACCAAAGGACACATGGGAAAACTTCACTTCTCCTGCCACCTCCGGCATCGGGATTGCATCCGGCTCATCCCTGACACCCACCGGCTCATCGATCGTCTCAAAAATCCTCTCAAGATAAGAGATTGCTGTCAAAAGAGAATTGTAAAATCCGGCAAGTGTGTTGATTGGTGCCCAGAAACGCCCAATGTACGCGGTAAATGCGATCAGAACACCGACGGTCAGTGTCATATCCGGTGCTAAAATCCAACGGACACCCAGCACATAGATCAGTGCCGTCGTAAATGTCGAAATAATATCCACGCTCGGTCCCATCGTAAAGTTAAACATTACCGCACGCATCCAGGATTTCCGGTAATTTTTACTTAGGTTATTAAAGATTCCGGTATTCTCATTTTCCCTTACAAAAGACTGCGTCACACGGATTCCATTGATACTCTCCGCAATGTACGCATTTAAGTTTGACTGTTTGTTGCTCTGGATCTGCCATGCCCTGCGCTGTTTTTTCTTGATTAAGATAATCACAAATGCAAGAACCGGCAGTCCGCACAGACAGATCAGCGTCAGCCGGACATCGAGTGCAAACATGAACATCAGGATAAAGATCAGGTTGCACAGATCTGTGAATGTGTTGACAATACCATTGCTCAAAAGATCACTTAGGCTGTTCACATAATTGACCACACGCACCTGAATTTTTCCATGTGGTCTGTCATCATAATAGGAAAACGGAAGTTCCTGCAGATGACAGAAAATATCATAGCGGATGTCATGTACGATATCCTGCCCGATCACACTCATGGTCTTGATCTTGATCCGCAGGGAAAGACCCGAATAAAGTGCGATCAGCAATGTCGCAATACTGTAAAATGTGATCGATTTCATATCTTTTTCCGGGATGCTGTGATCCATCACATTCTGGAAAAAGATCGGAATCGCCATGGTAAGTGCCGAGGAAGAAAGCATCAGAAGAATAACGCCTGCCATCTTCTTTTTGTAGGGAGCAATGTAACCTGCAAGACGTTTAAGCTGGTTTACATCAAAACTGTCCTCTAATATCTCATCCATATCATATCTGTTTCTTGCCATCTTATTTCTCCCCCTTTCCATTTAAAATTTCCTGTGGGATTTCGCCATACTGGTTATGGAAAGCCGTCGCGTAATAACCTCCCGCCGCCACTAACTGCTCATGTGTTCCCTGTTCAATGATGCGTCCGTTATCCATGACAAGGATCAGATCTGCATCTCTAATGGAAGAAATGCGGTACGCAATGACAAAGATCGTGCACTTGTTATCTAATTTCTTCAACTGGCTCTGGATATAACTCTCCGTCTCCATATCGACCGCCGATGTCGTATCGTCAAGAATCAGAATCGACGGATCTTTCAGCAGTGCCCTCGCAAGGGAGATACGCTGTTTCTGTCCGCCGGAAAGTCCGACACCGCGCTCACCCACAATCGTATCATATCCATCCGGAAGTGCCTGGATAAAATGATTGGCATCCGCCATGATCGCAGCCTGTTTGACTTCTTCGAACGAACAATTCGGCCTTCCGTATGCGATATTTCCTTCGATCGTATCCGAAAAAAGGAACACATCCTGCATCGCCATGCCGATATTGTCACGCAGGTTATAAAGATCCATGTCGCGGACATTCACACCATCCACAAGCACTTCACCGGAAGTCGTATCATAAAACCGGCAGAGCAGATTCATGATCGTTGATTTTCCAGCTCCGGTAGAACCAATGATGCCGACGGTCTGCCCCGGTTTTACCTTAAAATTGACATCCATGACAATATCTTCGTCATCCGCACGGTAAGATACATTTTTAAACTCGATCTCACCTTTCAGATGTTTCTTCACTACTCCAGATACCGGTGTTTTTACATGCGGCTCTTCACTGTAAGTCGCATAGATTTTCTCCACGGACGTTGTAAAGTTACTGATATCGTTGACCAGCCATCCTGCCTGGCGCAGCGGGTTGTTTAACATCCACAGATAACCGTTCACCGTCACGAGCTGTCCTAACGTGATCTCTCCCTGAATGACCATATAGCCGCCGTAGAGGATCAGGATGATCGTCAGTGCATAGGAAAGCACCTCAAATATCGGCACATATTTCATCCAGATCTTTGACGCATCGATCTGCGCCGCACGGAATTTATCATTTTCCTTATTGAATTTTTCAATCTCAAAATCTTCTTTTGCAAACGCTTTTACCACGCGGTTTCCACTGACATTTTCCTGCACAAACGCATTGAGTGATGAAAAACAGTCACGGTTGCGTTTGAATGCCGGGCGTACTTCCTTCGTCTGACGGCAGGTCGCAAATGCTGTAAACGGCAGCACCACAAGCATGGCAAGCGCAAGTTTTGTGTTGACCGTAAAGATCATAAGCAGTGCAAACACGAACATCAGCACACTCTGGTAAACCATATAGACCACATATGCCACAAAGTGACGGATTGCATCCATATCTCCGGTCTGGCGGCTCATCAGATCTCCGGTACGTTTCTTATTGTAAAATGCAAAATCTTCCTCTAATAATTTCCGGTAGACTTTGTCTCTCATATCGTACAAAACGCCCTGCGACGCCGTCTCAAATGCGACCTGAAACAGAAAACGCAAGACTCCCATCACGATCGTGACTCCGATCAGACATCCGATAAACGACATCAGTCTGTCATATTTTCCACCGCTTATGACCTGATCTACGATCTGCCCGGATATGTACGGATTGACCACCGAAAGCACTGATACCGCTGTGGTCAGTAAAATACCAATTATCATCAGTCCCCGGTACTTTTTCAGAAATGAAAAGAACCATTTCATTGGTGTCATAATAACCCTCCTACTCCCTTTTTGTTTTTCTTTCGGATTTTCAGTATAGTACTTCTGGGGTAAAAAGGAATGTACTATCTTGCACCGTTCATGTTATTTTTTGCACCGGAAGGGATGGTTTCTGGTGGAGAATATGTTATACTGTGATGTGGATCACAAAAAGTGTATTTAGACTTTGAAACTGGAAATTTGCGCGAAGCTGGTTTTCATTTTGTTCCATTGTCCGAAAATAAGAAAAACTAAGTATGCCTGCTTTATGCTCTTTCAAAGTGACGTGTACGTCTTAAACGTGCCCTCCATGGCACGTTAAGACTTGCGCTGCCATCCGTGGCAGCACAACACTGTGTATTTACAGGCATACTAAGATTTTCTAATTTTCTCCCAAGTCACAAAAAGATCTCCAGCTTCGCGCAAATTCCCATATTTCACATTTTGACACACTTTTTATGATCCACATCGCATTGTATTTTAAATATAGACAATAAGTTTTTATCGGCGATAAAATGAAGAAATGGAGACCTTACTATGTGCTGTGACAACCGGGAACAACTGCTTGACCAACTGAATCCAACTTTTCTATTTACCTGGAAAGGCACACGTTTGAAAGATGAAGCACGCTATCACAGCCACGATTTTATCGAGATGGCATTTATTTTGTCCGGCCACGGCAAATACAAGATTGCGGACAGGCTCTATGATGTGTCCGAAGGAGATATCATTATTTTAAATCCGGGGCAGAAGCATCAGGCACTCTGCACGGATCCTGCCAATCCGACCATGGAGTTTTTTGTCGGTTTATGTGATGTCCGTTTTCCGGATTTCCCGGAAAATTATCTGCCGCTGCATTTAAAAGATCTGACATCCGATCCAGCCACACAGTCTCCTATTTTACATACCTCCGGCGAACTGCGCCAGAAGCTGTTTAAGATCTGCACAGCCATGAGCGTAGAAAATGACGTCTGCCGCAGCGGACGTTATATCATGTTGAAAAGTTATCTGATGCAGATGCTGATCCTGCTGCTGCGGGAACAGAGTGAACCGGTAAAAATCAATACCGGCTGCTCTTTTGAATCTACCAGCAAAAAATATGTAGTTGACCAGATCGTAAATTATTTTGAGGATCATTACAGTGAAAAGATTTCTTTAGATCAGATTGCAGAAAATATGTACTTAAGTCCTTTTTATATCTCACGTATTTTTAAAAGTGAGACAGGCGATACACCGATCCGCCACCTGATCAATATCCGCCTTGAAAAAGCAAAAGAATTGTTGGAAAACGGCTTTGACGGCAGCATCCAGGAAGTTGCAGCCGAAGTCGGCTATGATGATGTCTATCATTTCAGCAAGCTGTTTAAAAAACGATTCGGAATGCCGCCGTCAAAGATCCGTAAATTATTATGATTCATTTAAAAATTTTTCCAGAAATCTTTCGAGCCTGCGAATTCCAGTTCCTTGCCATTCTGGAATCTTTTACTGATAATGCCATCCTCTCCAAAACTTGGTGTGTATGTCAGATTTTTATATATTCATCGTCATATATGGGGGAATGCATATAATTCCATCTTTTACAATTAAATTTCTTGGATGAATAATATAACTTTCCCCTATGCGCTCCTTGTATTTTTCTCTGAAATTATTTAATGAGGTCGTTTTGTATTGCTTTCCTGACTTCACTTCAATCGGAAACATCTTATATTTTAATCTGCTGTTATTGGAAATGATAAAATCTATTTCCATATCATTTCGATGCTTATTTTCATTATAGTGTGTATAAAAATATAATTTATGTCCATTTGCCACCAGCATCTGAGCTATTGCATTTTCATAAAGCATTCCTTCATTAATCTGTAATTTGCCTGCCAATATCTGTTTATATACTTCATCTTCAAGTAATTCATTTTCATCAAATGCATGGCTTACCAAAAGTCCGGTATCACCCATATAACACTTTACATAGCTTCTTGTCTCATTTAATGATAAGCCAACATTCGGATCATTACACAAAAAGCACTCATTGGATATCATAGAATCCGACAGCCAGAAAAAAGTTTCTTCGTACTGGTCTGCGTAACTACCATCCTGCAGCTTTTTGAATACAACTCTTTTTTCATGCTGTGAAAGAAATCCCGGAATCTGATCATAAATTGCAAGTACCTTACTTCGATACTTTGCATCTATTTTCATAATATCTTCCCGATACAATTTAAGAATGTCCCTTTTTTCTCTATCCGCTTCTGTAAAATCTTTTTTGCTTTCAATAAATGTTACTACAGGCATAGGCATCCCACCAACAAGCATATACTGATGAAACAAAAGCATTGCCTGATTATGCATACTTCTTTCCAAAGGTTCTCTTTTTTCAAAACATTTTTTTATATATTCAACCAGCAAATCTTCTTCTAATGCTATTGCAAATTCTTCAAAATCCAATGGATACATATTGATATGTCTTTCTTCTGACGGTATGACGATGTTCTTTACATTTTCTCTGATAGATATCAATGAACCAGTTTCGATATAATCATATCTTCCATCTGCCACTAAATATTTTATTGCAGCTCTTGCCTGTGGAAACATCTGCACCTCATCAAAAATAATAAGAGAGTTTCTCTCTGTCAGTTTTGTTCCAAAATGTGTCTGTAATAACATAAAAAATGTATCCAGATCATTCAGATATTTCTCAAAATACCCCTCAACTTCCTTATCTTTTTTAGCAAAGTCAATCAGAAGAAAACTTTTGTATTCGTTTTTTCCAAATTCTTCGCAGATGGTAGACTTTCCAATACGTCTGGCACCTTCTATCAGTAAAGCTTTTTTCCCCTGACACTCCTTTTTCCATTCCAGTAGTTTTTTATATATTTTTCTTTTTAATATCATAGCTCCTCCAGATTATGCGCATATATATTTGTTCTATATTTTATGATTATACGCATATTGTAAATTGTTTTTTGATTATACGCAAGTATTATAACCATATTTTTTATGATTATACGCACATTCTATAAAGTCATATGTTCATGCTTTTCCTCATTTCCAATCATAAATCTTACCTAATTATATCGGGAAAAGCATTTTATATTATATACTGTGTTATTAATTTTCTGGAATTTGCGATGATATATTATATAGTACTGATTCTAAACGGATTTTGAATTTATTTGCAGGGAGGCTTTTATATGTCAATGAATATTAACGGTTTAGGTAATACCTATAATAGTATCAATACAAATAGTAAACAGTATAAGGCATTGAAAGAAAAAGGCTGGTTATCTGGAGTAATTGAAAATGAATCCATGATGTCTCCGGAAGAAAAGATGATATATGAAATATTCGGTGGAAGGGATACGATTATTAAAAATCTGATGAAGCAGTTTGATTCGGACGGAGATTTATTAAATTCAAATGGTGTTGCAGGTATGGATGTTACTGGAAAAGGTACATCATGGCAGAAACTTACAAATATATCCGAAGATCATCGTCAAAAAATGTTTGATAATGTGAAGCGGGAATTTATTCAGGAAAAAGGTCTTTCAAATGGTGACACAACGAAACGTTCCGATATTTTCAAAGATTATCAGTTAAGTGTCAGCAAAGATAAGCGTTTAAGTGGTACATGGACTTTAGAACAATATGAAGGACAGTATAGAGCTGCTATGTATGCGGCAGTAAAATCAGCCAATCCAAATTGGAAGCCCGGACAAGCATTTGATGCAAGCATTCTTGATAATGTCACAAGAGAATCCGTAGAAGCTACACTTGTCCAAAATGGTAATAGACTCGTTCATAATTCTATTGATGTATCGGTATAAAGGAGAGAAATGTATATAGGCGGCAAATTATTAACTAATCTGCCGCCCAACTTTTAGCTTCCTTATTTCTGATATTTACACCATTGATTTCACAGCATTTGCTATTTCTGTACACTATTCTTCATTATTAAAGGTGTCATTTTTTCCATGAGTGCATCCGCGATACCTCTGTTGGCACACCACAGGTGCGAACCCCTTCACCGACGCCGCGCTCGGCGGAATATTGTCAAGTGTGTATGTAAGATTTTATGAAATTGCTTCTATTCTCATCTGAATAAACTAAACTGAAAAATCAAATCTTCCGCCGATTTTATTCTCCTCCGACTTGATGGAATCCCAGTCAACGTTTTTGATCTTATCCAAAAGTTCTTCTTTTGAATTTGCCTGAACCGTAGTTTTTCGTACTTCGATTTGCTTGGATTGTTCCTTTTTCTTTATCTCTTTCTTCTCAGCAGCTTTCTTTTCCTGAATTTTTTCAAGATATTCTTTCTGACTGGCTGATGATTTTTCTAACTCTGCATAGAATGTTGTAGTTCCGTCACTATTAAAAGAGATGCCAAATTTTGTAATTTTTGTATCAGTATCTGCATTGCCGTTAGTCTTACCGAATACTCTTTCAAATCCGAACTGAGCATTGATTTCATCTGACATACGCAAGGCTCCCTCAATGCTATGCATTTTTTCTGCATAATACTTCGAATCTGATTATTTACACCTTCAAATCAACCTTGTTCTTTTTTATAACTTCTTTATGCTTTTTCATCGAGAATACTTCTTTTTCTTCCTTTGTATCCTTTGCTTTTTCCAACTGCTTCTGTAGGATTTCTTCGGCTTTTTCACTCATATTCTGGAGAAAGGATTTTACTTTTGAATCTTTATGTCCTATTGCCCATGAACTAATATTTCCATCTTTATCTATTGCCCATCCCTGTTCAACTCTCCATCCAATATCTGCTTGTTGCTTTGCAAACTGCTCATCTAGTTTTTTCATGTTACCAATTTCTTTTATGTACTCATCTTCTAAGTCTGAATCATTTGCCATTTTTGTTAAAAACTGAGGAGAAATCGCTACATTCGTGGTGGTTGATTTACCATATTTCATCCCCGGACTATAATTTGCTGATACAAAACTATAATTATCAATTTTTTTTAGAAAGATAGGAAAGTTCATCCGCTGCAGTTTTTCGGGTTGTCCCTGT
>OIAA01000326.1_pt1 | contig 21429 bp, 10 predicted proteins | sample 1580591 | NCBI WGS metagenome assembly OIAA01 (sample SAMEA3882556, study PRJEB24775) | human gut metagenome | biome: human-associated habitat; feature: intestine environment; material: feces | place: Netherlands | collected 2009/2010
ATTGAAAGTTGAAAATGGAAAATTGAAAATTGCGGTCGGGCAGACAGTTTGCAAACGAAAAAATACACGGTATGTACCATTTGGCACATACCGTGGTTTTTTTATACATTATATGTTTTCAGTTAAATCAGAAGTCCATAATTTCATCGTCTTCAAGAGCAACGATAACATCGTCTGTATCGTCATTCTCAACGATTTCTGCCTCAGAATTACTCTCAAGCTGAACATCTGCATATCTCTGCATACCTGTACCTGCAGGGATAATCTTACCGAGAATAACATTCTCTTTAAGACCGACGAGCGGATCAACCTTACCCTTGATAGCGGCATCTGTAAGAACTCTTGTTGTTTCCTGGAATGATGCGGCTGAAAGGAAGCTGTCTGTTGCAAGAGCGGCCTTTGTGATACCGAGGAGGAGCTGAGTGAATGTTGCCTCACGAAGACCTTCTTCGCCGTTGGCAATACGCTTTTTAATCTGCTCATTCTCGTAAAGAACTTCGTTCTTGTCGTAGGTCTGACCTGACATAAAGCCTGTGTCGCCTGCGTCCTCAACCTTAACCTTACGCATCATCTGACGAACGATAACCTCAATGTGCTTATCGTTGATTTCAACACCCTGTAAACGGTAGGTACTCTGTACTTCCGAAATAAGGTAGTTCATGACTGCCTCGGGTCCGAGAATATCGAGTATATCGTGTGGATTAACAGCACCATCGGTAATCTTGTCACCCTTTTTGATGTGGTCGCCGTCAAATACCTTTACACGGAAACCGAAAGGAATGAGGTAAGCTCTTTCTTCGCCTGTTTCCTTGTTAAAGATAACAGCGTGCTTTGCGTTTTTGATTTCTTCAAAACGAACATCACCGTCGATTTCACTGATGATTGCAAGGCTCTTTGGTTTACGAGCCTCGAAAAGCTCTTCAACTCTCGGAAGACCCTGTGTGATATCTTCGGCAGATGCAACACCGCCGGTATGGAATGTTCTCATTGTAAGCTGTGTACCGGGTTCACCGATTGACTGAGCGGCAATAATACCGACAGCCTCACCGACAGTAACAGGCTGACGGTTGGCAAGGTTAGAACCGTAGCACTTACGGCAAGCGCCGTGTTTTGCACGACATTCAAGTACCGAACGAATCTTGATGTGGTCAACACCCGAATTAACGATGATGTCAGCCTCTTTGTCGCCCATCATAACATCCTTTGAAACAAGAACATTACCGTTAGAATCGCAGAAGTCATCAAGGAGATATCTTCCGATAAGACGCTCGTGGAGTCCTTCGATAACATTTGATTCGCCTGCTTTGATGTCAAAGATTTCAAGACCTTCTGTAGTACCGCAGTCCTCTTCACGGATAATAACTTCCTGTGATACATCAACAAGACGGCGGGTAAGGTAACCTGAGTCGGCTGTACGAAGAGCTGTATCGGCAAGACCTTTACGAGCACCACGAGATGAAATAAAGTACTCCAAGATGTTAAGGCCTTCACGGTAGTTAGCTCTGATAGGAATTTCGATTGTTTTACCTGATGTATTGGCGATAAGGCCACGCATACCTGCAAGCTGTCTGATCTGGCTCATACTACCACGGGCACCTGAGTCAGCCATCATGAAGATTGGGTTGTAGCGGTCAAGGTTTTTCTGGAGGGCATCGGTTACATCGTTAGTAGCCTTTTCCCAGATACGAAGAACTTCTTCGTAACGCTCCTCGTTTGAACGAAGACCCATCATAAACTCATCACGAATAACATCAACTTCCTTCTCTGCCTCGGCAATAATCGCCTTCTTCTGAGGAGGAATAACTGCGTCACAAACGGCTACTGTGATAGCACCCTTTGTAGAGTACTTATAGCCCTGTGCCTTAATGTGGTCAAGAACAACGCTTGTTCTTACCGGACCGTGAATTTTAATACATTTATCAATAATCTTCTTAAGACCCGATTTACCAACGAGGAAGTCAACCTCAAACTTGAATCTGTTTTCGGGGATACTTCTGTCGATAAAGCCGAGATCCTGAGGAATAGGATTGTTAAAGATAATCTTACCGATTGTTGTGTCTACAATACCGGATTCGATTTTTCCGTCAATTTCAAGCTCACGGCGAACCTTGATTTTTGAGTGAAGTTCAATGACGCCTGTCTGATAAGCCATCATAACTTCATCAACATCACGGAATACCTTTCCTTCGCCTCTCTCACCGTCCTTATCAAGTGTAAGGTAGTAAGAACCGAGGATCATATCCTGTGTAGGAACTGTAACAGGCTGACCGTCAGAAGGCTTGAGAAGGTTGCCTGCTGCGAGCATAAGGAATCTTGCTTCTGCCTGTGCCTCTGCCGAAAGAGGTACATGGACAGCCATCTGGTCACCGTCAAAGTCAGCATTGTATGCTGTACAAGCGAGCGGATGAAGTTTAAGAGCACGACCTTCAACAAGAACAGGCTCAAATGCCTGAATACCAAGACGGTGAAGTGTTGGAGCACGGTTGAGGAGAACGGGGTGTCCCTTGATTACAACTTCAAGTGCGTCCCAAACATTGTCCTTTGCACGCTCAACAGCTTTTCTTGCTGATTTGATATTCTGCTCTGCTTTAGTTTCAACAAGGCGTTTCATAACGAACGGCTTGAAGAGTTCAAGTGCCATTTCCTTAGGAAGACCGCACTGATACATTTTGAGTTCAGGTCCTACAACGATAACCGAACGGCCTGAGTAGTCAACACGCTTACCGAGAAGGTTCTGACGGAAACGGCCCTGCTTACCTTTAAGCATATCCGAAAGTGACTTGAGGGCACGGTTGTTAGGTCCTGTAACCGGTCTGCCTCGTCTGCCGTTGTCGATGAGTGCGTCAACGGATTCCTGAAGCATTCTCTTCTCGTTGCGGATGATGATTTCAGGTGCGTTAAGCTCAAGGAGCTTTTTAAGTCTGTTGTTACGGTTGATAACTCGGCGATAGAGGTCGTTAAGGTCACTTGTTGCAAAACGACCGCCGTCAAGCTGAACCATAGGACGGATATCCGGCGGAATTACCGGAACAACATCGAGAATCATCCATTCGGGACGGTTGCCCGACATTCTGAAGCTTTCAACAACATCAAGTCTTTTAAGGAGTCTAACTCTCTTCTGACCCGATGCAGTTTCGAGTTCTTCTTTAAGTGAAGCGGAAAGAGCATCAAGGTCAATCTCGGCAAGGAGCTTTTTGATTGCCTCGGCACCCATACCTGCTTCAAAGTCGTCTTCATACTTCTCACGCATATCATTGTACTCACCCTCGGTAAGGCACTGATACTTTGCAAGGTCACGGCAGTCGCCGGGATCTGTTACGATGTACTGTGAGAAATAGAGTACATTCTCCAAAAGCTTGGGAGAAATATCAAGCATAAGGGCAATTCTTGAAGGAATTCCCTTGAAATACCAAATGTGCGACACGGGAGCGGCAAGCTCAATGTGTCCCATACGCTCTCTTCTGACCTTTGAACGGGTTACTTCAACGCCGCAACGGTCACAGATTTTACCCTTAAAACGGATTCTCTTGTATTTACCGCAGTGACATTCCCAGTCCTTTGTCGGTCCGAAAATGCGTTCGCAGAACAAGCCGTCTCTTTCAGGCTTGAGAGTACGATAGTTAATTGTCTCGGGCTTTTTAACTTCGCCGTAAGACCATTCTCTCATCTGCTCAGGAGAAGCAAGTCCGATTTTAATTGAGTCAAAAACATTATTATCTATCATTGCATTTCCTCCTTACATATCGTCACTGCCAAAGTCATCGCTGAAATCATCCGATGTGTAGCTGTCCTCTTCAACATCGGCAAGTGAATCGTCAAACATATTGCCTTCTTCGCCGCCCTCGTCAAGAGTGTAGCCGTCCATTGATGTCATTACATGGTCTTCTTCAAATTCCGGATTTGTTGCATCAACAATATCCTCGTCCTCATCAAACTTCTGCTTAATGTCAATTTCTTCACCGTCAGAGTTAAGAACACGAACATCAAGTGAAAGTGACTGGAGTTCCTTAATAAGAACTCTGAATGACTCAGGAATACCCGGAGCAGGAATATTCTGACCTTTAACGATAGCCTCGTAGGTCTTAACACGGCCGACAACATCGTCCGACTTAACTGTAAGAATTTCCTGAAGTGTATAAGCAGCACCGTAAGCCTCAAGTGCCCAAACTTCCATCTCACCGAAACGCTGACCGCCGAACTGAGCTTTACCGCCCAAAGGCTGTTGAGTTACAAGGCTGTACGGACCTGTTGAACGAGCATGAATCTTATCATCTACAAGATGGTGGAGCTTGAGGTAATACATATAGCCTACGGTTACACGGTTATCAAACTTCTCACCGGTTCTGCCGTCTGTAAGCTGAACCTTACCGTCGTAAATCTTATTGCCGTTTTCATCAATATAATAGCCGATATCGGCAAGTTTAAGACATTCTCTGATGTCATCTTCGTGAGCGCCGTCAAATACAGGGGTCATCATCTTCCAGCCAAGAGCCATAGCGGCATAGCCGAGGTGAACTTCAAGAACCTGACCGATGTTCATACGAGAAGGTACGCCCAACGGGTTAAGTACGATGTCAAGCGGAGTACCGTCAGGAAGGAACGGCATATCTTCCATTGGGAGAATTCTTGAAATAACACCCTTATTACCGTGACGACCTGCCATCTTATCGCCTACGCTGATTTTTCTCTTGAGTGCAAGGTAAACTCTTACAACCTTGTTTACACCGGGCTGGAGTTCGTTTCTGCTGTCTGCACGGGTAAACACCTTAACATCAACAACAGTACCGCATTCACCGTGAGGCACACGGAGAGATGTATCTCTGACTTCTCTTGCCTTTTCACCGAAGATTGCACGAAGGAGTCTTTCCTCGGCTGTAAGCTCTGTTTCACCCTTTGGAGTTACTTTACCGACAAGGATATCGCCTGCTTTAACCTCAGAACCGATCTGAATGATACCGTCCTCGTCAAGATACTTGAGAACATCTTCACCTACATTCGGGATATCTCTTGTAATCTCTTCGGGTCCGAGCTTTGTATCTCTTGCCTCTGTGTCATATTCTTCAATGTGAATTGATGTATAAACATCATCACGAACGATTTTTTCGTTGATAAGAACAGCATCCTCGTAGTTGTAACCTTCCCATGTCATAAAGCCGATGAGAGCGTTCTTACCGAGAGCAACTTCACCGTTTTCGGTAGCCGGACCGTCTGCGAGAACTTCACCCTTCTTAACTCTCTGTCCTCTTGACACGATAGGACGCTGGTTGATACATGTACCCTGGTTAGAGCGGAGGAACTTGATAACCTCAAAGTCCTGAACTCTGCCCGAGTCATACTGTACACGAATGTTACGGGCGTCAACGCTCATAACGATACCGTCTTCCTCAGCGAGGATACAAACGCCTGAGTCTGTACCTGCCTTGTACTCCATACCTGTACCGACGATAGGAGCTTCACTGCGGAGGAGCGGAACTGCCTGACGCTGCATGTTCGCACCCATAAGAGCACGGTTTGCGTCATCGTTTTCAAGGAACGGAATCATAGCCGTAGCAACAGATACAACCATCTTAGGAGATACATCCATGAAGTCGAATCTTTCGGGAGAATACTCTACGAACTCGTCACGGTAACGACCTACGACTCTTGAATGAACAAATCTGCCGTTTTCATCAAGCGGTTCGTTAGCCTGTGCAACAGCGTAGTTATCCTCAACATCGGCTGTCATATAAACAACCTCGTCGGTTACAACGCCTGTTTCCTTGTCAATTTTACGATAAGGAGCTTCGATAAAGCCGTACTTGTTGATACGGGCAAATGAAGCAAGATATGAGATAAGACCGATGTTAGGACCTTCAGGAGTTTCGATAGGACACATTCGGCCATAGTGTGTGTAGTGTACGTCACGAACCTCAAATCCTGCACGATCTCTTGAAAGACCGCCCGGACCGAGGGCTGAAAGACGACGCTTGTGGGTAAGCTCTGCAAGTGGGTTACCCTGATCCATGAACTGTGAAAGCGGTGAAGAACCGAAGAATTCTTTAATTGCCGCTGTTACGGGACGGATATTGATGAGTGAGTTAGGCGAAAGCGACTCCATATCCTGTGACTGGGTTGTCATTCTCTCTCTTACAACTCTCTCAAGACGGGAGAAACCGATTCTGAACTGGTTCTGAAGAAGTTCGCCTACGCAGCGGATTCTTCTGTTGCCGAGGTGGTCGATATCATCTGTGTTGCCGACACCGTGAGCAACACAGTTGAGGTAGTTGATTGTTGCAAAGATATCGTCAACCGTGATGTGGTTAGGAACAAGCTCATCAGCACGGCTTCTGAGCATTTCCTTGAGGTCATCCTCATTCTCACAGGAATCAAGAATTTCGCAAAGAACATCAAAACGAACATTCTCCTTGATATCACACTCTGCTTCTGCGTCAAAATCAACATAGCAAGCGATGTCAACCATACCGTTTGAAATAACCTTAACGATTGTTTCATCGGCAGCCTTTACATAGGCAATCTTAACACCTGCGTTTTCGATTTCAAAAGCCTTTTCCTTTGTGATTTTTTCATCACGAAGAGCCATAACCTCGCCTGTGCGTGGGTTGGCAATCGGCTCTGCAAGAACCTGACCTTCAAGACGGTTTGCAATACCGAGCTTTTTGTTGTATTTATATCTGCCTACTCTTGACATATCATAACGACCGGGGTCAAAGAACAGGTTGTTTATGTGTGTCTGCGCACTGTCAACTGTCGGAGGCTCAGACGGACGGAGCTTTTTGTAAACCTCGATAAGACCTTCTTCAACATTTGAAGCGGCATCCTTTTCGATAGTAGCTCTCATTCTTTCATCGTCACCGAAATAGTCGAGAATTTCGGCATCCGTGCCAAGACCGAGTGCTCTGATAAATGATGTAACGGGAAGCTTACGGTTCTTATCAATACGAACATAAAAAACATCGTTTACATCGGTTTCATACTCAAGCCATGCACCACGATTCGGGATAACTGTTGTTGAATACAGTTCCTTACCGGTTTTATCGTGATCCATTTTATAGTAAACGCCCGGGCTTCTTACAAGCTGTGAAACGATAACACGCTCAGCACCGTTGATAACGAATGTGCCGCTTGCGGTCATCAGCGGGAAATCGCCCATAAATACATTGCTCTCTTTGATTTCACCCGTTGACTTGTTCAAAAGTCTTGCGGTTACTCTGAGAGCAGCTGAATATGTTGCATCACGAACCTTACACTCAATTACGCTGTAGTTCGGGTGATCAACATCAAGTGTGTAGTCGATAAAATCGAGAACAAGGTTGTCCTGATAATCGGTAATGCCCGAAACATCTTTAAATACTTCTTTAAGACCTTCGTCAAGCAACCATTTGTATGACGCTTTCTGAATGTCGATAAGATTAGGCATATCAATTACTTCATCGATTTTACCAAAACTCATTCTTTCGGTGTTGCCAAGCTTTACGGGTTTGACATTAACCATAGGCGTATCACTCCTTAAAAAATCTATGAAACGGGGCAAGCGGTACTGAAAATCTGCTCATAAAAAGCTCTTGACACAAAAGGATTTTTGTGATAATATCCCCTTGTCGGATAAAGTTTTTTGCGGATTTTCCCGACCTCTTCGGTACATATCCCCATTATGGTACATTTTATTATTCTATATTGAAATAATCAATAAGTCAAGAGAATTTTCGGATTTTTTTCGGATTTTACTGACTTTTTTATATTTTTACAGGTTTTATTTCCCGAAAAGAATTATTTTTCTTTTCGGGCTATTTTTTACATCCCAATGCAACACCCGACACGGTGTATGGTTTTAAACAGAAGAAGCTAGAAGCGTTCATCTGACGCCCGCAAGTAACAGAACATACATTATGATAAATACAAAGTGTATAGATGTCGCAAAGTCATTGTTCAACTGTAGCGGCGAACACGGTTCGCCAATTGATTTGTGTGCAAACACAAATCAAGCAAAACCAATTTTTTTGGTAAATAGCAAATATAAATTTCATATAACAAACGATTTGTATTAAGTCGAACCGATTTTACAATCGTTTCGATTGGCGAACACTGTTCGCCGCTACAGTATAACAATTGCTTTGTGGGATTTATCAAATTCGTTTTAACATATATTTTCTACCATTACCTGCGGGCGTCCAATGAACGCCCCTACATTTAAACAACAGCTTTTACACAAACAAAAACAGTCGGGAAGACATTGCTTTGCATTTTGCAAACTGTCTTCCCGACATTCATTTTCAATTTTCAATTTTTAATTTTTAATTACTTTGCCCTTCCCCATATCATCATATCTGTCCAGAAACGAAACTTTATTATCGCCCTGTTTATATGAAATAATCGTATCGAGGTTGACATTTTCAACGCTGTGGAAAATATTGCTTTCAATCTGGGGATTGATTTTCTTCAGATTTGCTATAAGCTGTTTTATTTCCTGTCGTTTTGAGCCTGTGTTGCTGTTCGGGGAACAGGTTGTGCAGGTGTCCGTAAAACGGCACGCACATTGAATGAAATTCAGCTTGTTGTAATCTCGCCAATGCTTGATTTCAGCCTCACGAACGAGGTAGAGAGGGCGGATAAGTTCCATTCCCTCATAGTTTGTGCTGTGGAGCTTCGGCATCATTGTCTGAACCTGACCGCCGTAGAGCATACCCATAAGAATAGTTTCTATAACATCGTCATAGTGATGACCGAGTGCGATTTTGTTACAGCCGAGCTGCTTTGCCTTTTTGTAGAGATAACCTCTCCTCATTCTTGCACAAAGGTAGCAGGGATATTTGTCAACATTATAAACAGAATTAAAAATATCTGTTTCAAAAACAGTTATCGGAATGTTCAGCCTACGGGCATTGCTCTCGATTACATCACGATTTTCAACGCTGTAGCCCGGATCCATTACAAGAAAAACAAGCTCAAACGGAAATTTATTGTGTCTTTTCAACTCCTGAAAAAGCTTTGCCATCAGCATTGAATCCTTGCCCCCCGAAATGCAGACGGCAATTTTATCGTTCGGCTCAACAAGCTTGTACTCGATTATCGCCGCAGTAAATCTGCTCCAAATCGTCTTGCTGAACTTTTTGCGGATGCTTTTTTCAACATCGGTTGCATAGTCCTCATTCTCGAATTGACTTCTCAACCAACTGTAATAACCGCCCTCAAGATTCACGGCATTGAATCCGTCATCACGCAGATTTTCTGCAAGCTCGTCACTTATCTGACCGCTTTTGCAACAGAGGACAACAAGCTTGTCTTTTGGCAAAAGTGAATTATCCTCTTTGATTTTTGCAAGCGGAATATTCTTTGCACCGTCAATGTGACCGTATTCAAACGAAATTTCATCTCGGATATCGACAAGAGTATATTCCTCGTCAAGCTTTCTCACCTGTTCTATTGTAATCTGATTGTTTTCCGATTTAAACATTCATAACCCTTCAATCTCTGTTTTTGCTGTTTTTTATTGCAACAATTGTTATATCGTCAAATTGCTCCGCATTTTCGGTAAAGTCCGTCAAAGCGTCATAAACTCCGTCGCACACACCTTTTGCAGTCTGTTCGGCATTTTGACAGGCAGACACAAGTCTTTCGTTGCCGAAAAATTCATTATCCGCATTTGTTGCCTCATTCACACCGTCGGTGTAAAGGCAAATTATATCTCCGTTTTCAAATTCAGCGCTGTTCACAACATACCTTGCATCATCAAACACACCGAGCATTATACACGGCTTACATTCTAAAAATTCAGCCTTGCCGTTGCTCACCGCAACAGGCTTGTTATGACCTGCATTTATGTACAAAAAGCTGTCGCTGTTTTTGTCAAAAATCACGGCAAATGCAGTTACAAACATTCCCTCGGGATTTGACGAACAGAGTTCCCTGTTGATTTCTTCAAATGCCCTGTCGGGTTCTGCATTTTCGGTCATTTTTTCGTGGATAAGAGTTTTTGCAAAAGCCATAAACATTGCCGCCGCAACGCCCTTGCCCGACACATCACCGACTACTGCACATATTCTGCCGTCAGGCAATGCAAAGCAATCGTAAAAATCGCCGCCTACCTGTCTTGCAGACTCCATTCTTGCCGAAACATCAAAACAATCGGCAAAGACAACATTCTTTTCTCTCGCAATTATTCCGTACTGAATCCGCCTTGCAACCTCAAGCTCGGTTTCATTCTTAGCCTTTTCACTCGCAAGGGCGGAATTTTTTTCAACATAAGTTTCTACATCGTGAGCCATATCGTTGAAATAATCAGCCAAAAGCTGAATTTCATCGTCAGAGCCGAGTTTTATCGGCACAAACGCTTTCTTTGTATTTGTGCCGTCAGCCTTGTCGGAAAAGTATCCTCGAATTTTTTCAAAAATCAAAAGTATCGGATTATACATCTTTTTTCTGACAAACCGCATTACAAGCAAGAATACAATTGCCAGCACAACAAACAACGCAAGAACTCGCATTGCAGTATAGAAAATGATTTCCGTATAAATCTGCGTCAGCGAATAGTCCGCACCGATTAATGCAACAGGCTTGCCGTCCTTGCCTTGAATCGCTGAAAATGCCGTGTAAAAACTGCCGAAGCTGTCGTTCTGATATTCGTAAGCCGTGACAAGGTTAGGATTTTCCCACGCCTCTTTTTCAGCGTCCCACAAGCTGTGGTCAACCTCTGCACCTGCACTTCTCACATTTAAAACATTCTCGTTTTCGCTGTCATCATCGGCAACAGTCATAACATATGTAACCTTGTTTTCGTCAAAATTCGGAATGTAAATGTACATATATTCAAGGTGATTCGTCTGACAAATCCACCTCAAGGTCTTAACGGCCTTCCGATATTCTTCGGAATCGGGATTATCAAGCAATGCGTTTATATCGCAGCGTTCAAAAGTTTCTGTTGCAACCTTTAACGCACTTTCGGTCAGCTGTCGTGTAAACCGCCTTGTGCGCTGAATGTTTTCAATGCAATTGAGCGTACCCGAAACAATCACCGCCAAAATAAACAGCACAAGTATGTGAAAGAAAAGCCTTTTGAAAATCGACTTTTTGACTTTTATTTTGTCGATTGGTTTTTCGGATTTTTTCATTAACAGTCACCGCTTTCTTTCCACACACTCTTTCATCTTGTATTTTAACACGAATGTGCAATAAATGTCCACATTTTTATTCGTACGGTATGTCACCGTTCCCCGTTCGTGTCGTAGGGCGGATAATATCCTCCCGTCTGAAATATAGTCGCAAGGCTACCCCTACAAGTATACATTTACTTTCATATAAAGCAATATAAAGCAAAAATTGCATCAATGCCGTATTCGGGCATCTGATGCAATTTCTTTATCCGAGTATCTTCTCGAATAGATTGCGGTGGCACACCGCCGACCACAATTTTCAATTTTCCATTTTCAATTAAGCAAAAACAGCCGACTGCTTTGCAATCGACTGTTTAATAATCGGATTATATATCAATTACCATCTTGCGTCAAGTTCGGCTTTGGTGGCTCTTTTTTTCTTTCTTGCGATATATCTTGAATATCTTGAAAGCTTTCTGTCACGAAGGAAGAATACAAAAGCAATTGCGCCGAGGATAACTGCAACAAGCACAAACCAAAGACCTACATTTGCGGATCTCTGAACTGCGGCAACAAGAGTCGGTGTGCTTGCGGCATTTGACTTTGCAAGAGCCTTGTCGGCAGACTTTACGGACTGAACGGCAACGCTTGATGCTGTGTCCGAGTAGTTCTGATTCTTTTCGTTTGAAAGAATGAACTGCGATGCACCTGTTGAAGAAGGCATCTCAATCGGAGCGGCTGAAACCGCCGGAGAAACCTCACCGCTTACAACCTCTGTTTTGGGGTTTGCAACTGCGTTGTCGCTGAACAGTGCGTTGTATGTTTTCTCATCAACAATACCTGTTGAATCGAGTGAATTCTGATTCTGGAAATTTGCAACGGCCTGCGCTGTATATTCACCGTAGTAGCCTGTTGCATCCATTGCAAAGTAGCCGAGCTTTATAAGCTGCTGCTGAATTGCAGTTACTTCATCGTTTTCGTCACCGTTCTGATACTGAACTGCCTCTGTTACAGGCTCTGTTGTTGCCTCTGTGGGAGCAGTTGTTTCTTCCTCGGGCTTGTCCTCAGTCTTTGTTGTGGTATCGGCTTTTGGAGCTTCGGGAGCATTCTCCGAATAAAGTGTATTTCTCGAATCGCCTGCAATACCGTCAACTGTAAGACCTGCGGCTTTCTGGAATGCCTTATAAGCCTCTTCTGTTGCGTCACCGAAGTAACCGTCAACTGCACCGTCATAATAGCCGAGGTCAGCAAGTCTTTGCTGAATCTTCTTTACCTCAGCACCCGACGAACCGTTCTTGTAAACACTCGGTGTGTTGCTTGAAGATGATGAGCTGCCTGATGAACTTGAAGAACCTGAAGAACCTGATGAGCTTGAACCCGACGAACTGCTTGAAGAAGTGTTTGAAGGAGTCTTGCTCGATCTGCCCTGTGAATCAAAGTAATATGTAGTACCGTCAATTGTTCTTGAAGTATTTACAATGTACTCGCCGTTTTCGTAGTAGTAGTAGTTGCCGTTAAAGCTTTCCCAACCGTTTGTTACATATGAAACTGCGGCAAGCTTGAACCAGTATGTCCAATTGTTATAACCGCCGATTGCCTCATAGCAAACACCGTATTCATCACCTCTTGCGTCAACCTCCATACCGTTGCCGACATAGACACCGACATGACCGGGACGCCAAAGTCCAAGACCGTGAACATTAGGAATGCCTGCGCTTACCGAACCTGTTTCGGTAGCTGTTTCAAGCTGTGGATTACCGCATCTTTCGCCGCCGGCATATGAATAGATAAGGCCTGAACAGTCAACTGCTCCGGGGGTTGAACCGCCGTAAACATATGACCATCCGCTGTTATAGGCATTGAGTGCCCATTCTGCAAGACCTGCACCCGTGCCTTTTGCACCGGCAGAAAATGAAGAACCGAATACGCATACACTTGAAAGTGTGAGAACACTCAGAATGATTGCAGTAATCTTTTTTATTCTCTGCATCGTTAATTACCTCCATTTTTATCAGAGAGTCAAAGCTCTTACAGAAAAATAACGACCGACTCAAAGTACAGTCCGTTTTAATCTGTACGGAAGATTTGACCGAAAAATTGTTACCAAATCTGACAGTAAATTACAAATCAGGTTACACCTTGATAACAACATTGTAACCATTATAACATCACTCTTTTAAAAAATCAACCCCAAAGCCCGTATTTTTTGCTAATTCAGAAAATTTGATGCAGTTTCACTCACAAAATCTTTATTTCAAGCACCAAAATAAAGCGAATTATTACAAAATTTGTAACCTTTTGTAATATTTACAGCGTACCGTCAACATAAATTCCGCATCAAAAAAGCAACTCCCGCACCAAGGATTTGGAGCGGGAGCTGCTTTTATTCGGTTTCCGTAATACAATTATGAAAAAAACAGAGGAGAGAAAATTTCAAAATGAAATTTTGCTGAGTAAAATATGAATTAAAAATACATTTATACGGCATTACTGGTATTCGCAAACACTTGCCCATTTGAGAAGGAACTCTCTCTCTTCGGGTTTGCCCTTAACAGACTGTGATGCGGCTACAATCGGAAGCCAGCGGTCAACATATTGACGGGCTGTGTCGGTCTTTGTGCAGTAAAGCTTCATATACTTTTCTGCAAGCTCTTCCTGATGATTCAAACGGAACAAGAGGTAAGTTCTTGCGGCATCGGCTGAACCGTTACCCTGTGTTGCGTGTGACCAGTCAATAACATACGGTGTACCCGACTCGTCAATGATAACATTACTCGGGTTGAAATCGCCGTGACAAACCTTTGTGTGGTTCGGCATACCGTTAAGACGGGTTTCAAGCTCATATCTTGTTGTTGCGTCAAGGTCGGTTTCGCTGATTTTGCGTTTCATCTTATCCTTGAGTTTGTTAAGCAACGGTGCTTTTTGGCTGAGGATTTTAACCTGAATGTCAACAAAGAGATTGAGGTATTCGTCCTCTTTTTCGGGATGCTCTGCCATAAGCTCCGCAAGAGTTTTGCCCTCGATGAAGGTGGAGATGATTGCCCATTTTCCGTCAATCTTTGTAACCTCTTCAATTTTCGGAATATTGAGTCCTGTTTCCTCAACTCTTGCCTGATTAAGAGCCTCGTTAAGAATATCTGATTTCGGATAACACTCGTCAAAAACTTTGGCTGCAAGCGCACCGTCTTTATAAACTACCTTGTTCTCTCTTTTTGCAAGAACTGTATCTAATTTCATAATAAAGCCCCTTTCGCTTTAAAATATTTTTTAAAATATTAAAAATTCATCAAGCAATCTTTCATTGCTTCGGTTATATTATACAACAATTTTAGGGGTTAGTACAGTGTAAAAATAACAAAATAATTTTAATTTTCTTTGTGCATTTAGCAAATACAAATAAAATATTTTTTACCTTTCAAACAAAAAGAGCAAGATATTTTATGCGAAGTGCATAAAAATTCGTTAAACTTTTAACTAAATATTTGTGAAATTTTTAACATTCTTTTGTGCATTGTGCATAATAGTTTGTAATATTAAAAGCATATTATGCCCGAGCGTAGCATTGTAATTATTCGCACAATCCTGTAGGGGCGTTCATTGGACGCCCGCACGGCGAGCCGCCGTACCCAATTCGTGTAGATAGTTTGTAAATATCCAAAAACATATTATGCCCGAGCGGAAGTTTATTTAAATTGAAAGTTGAAAATGGAAAATTGCGGTATTATCCATATACAACAAAACACCCTGCCACGTGGGCAGGGTGTTTTATAATTATGCATTACGAGATAGATTAAACAGTCTCGCTGTTGTTGCCATAGTAAGCATTGAGGTACATCTGCTTGATTTCCTTGAAGAGCGGATATCTTGGGTTTGCACCTGTGCACTGGTCATCAAATGCCTGCTCTGTCATAGCGTCAAGACGGTTGAGGAAGTCCTCTTCGTCCGGAACATAATCCTTAATAGAGTTCTTGATGCCAACTCTTGCCTTGAGGTCGTTAACAGCCTTGATAAGGTTTTCAACGCTCTCTGTATCGTTCTTGCCGCCGAGGCCGAGGTAACGAGCTACTTCAGCATAACGAGCAAGTGTGTGCGGGTGATCATACTGTGGGAATGTACCCATCTTAGCAGGAACTTCTGCTGAGTTGAATCTGATTACCTGCTCAAGCATAAGTGCGTTAGCAATACCGTGCGGTACATGATGGAAAGCACCGAGCTTATGAGCCATTGAGTGACAAACACCGAGGAATGCGTTAGCGAATGCCATACCTGCCATTGTAGCAGCGTGAGCAACCTTCTCACGAGCAACAGGCTCGTTCATACCGTTGTCATAGCAAGCAGGGAGATACTCGAAGATAAGCTTGAGTGAACGGAGTGCAAGACCGTCTGTGAAATCTGTAGCCATCATTGAAGCGTAAGCCTCAAGTGCGTGAGAAACAGCGTCGATACCTGATGCAGCTGTAAGTCCCTTAGGACCGCTCATCATGTTGTTAGCATCAACGATTGCCATTTTAGGCATAAGCTGATAGTCAGCAAGCGGATACTTAACGCCTGTATTCTGGTCTGTGATAACTGCGAAAGGAGTAACCTCAGAACCTGTACCTGATGATGTTGGGATAGCAATGAAGTATGCTTTCTCACCCATCTTCGGGAATGTGTAAACTCTCTTACGGATATCGCAGAAACGCATAGCCATATCCTGGAAGTCAACTTCCGGATGCTCATAGAGAACCCACATAATCTTGCCGGCATCCATTGCTGAACCGCCGCCGAGTGCGATAATGCAGTCAGGCTCAAACTTACGCATAGCCTCTGCACCCTTCTGAGCTGAAATAAGTGATGGGTCAGGCTCAACATCTGCGAATGTTGTATATGTGATGCCCATTTCATCGAGCTTGTCTGTGATTGGCTTTGTGTAGCCATTCTTATAAAGGAATGAGTCAGTAACGATGAATGCTCTCTTCTTACCCATTACATCCTTGAGTTCCTGAAGAGCTACAGGCATACAGCCCCTCTTGATATAAACCTTTTCAGGTGCTCTGAACCAAAGCATATTTTCTCTCCTCTCGGCAACTGTCTTAATATTGATAAGGTGCTTGCAACCAACATTCTCAGAAACAGAGTTGCCGCCCCATGAACCACAGCCGAGTGTGAGTGAAGGAGTAAGCTTGAAGTTGTAAAGGTCACCGATACCACCCTGTGAAGAAGGTGTGTTTACAAGGATACGGCAAGTTTTCATTCTTGATGCGAACTCGTCAATCTTTGCTCTTTCGTTTACAGCGTCAACATAAAGTGAAGATGTGTGACCGTAACCGCCGTCAGCAATAAGATGCTCAGCCTTTGCAATAGCATCTTCAAAATCTTCAGCCTTGTACATAGCGAGTACAGGAGAAAGCTTCTCGTGAGCAAACTCTTCGCTGATGTCAACTGATTCTACCTCACCGATAAGAACCTTTGTTTCCTCAGGAATTGTTACACCTGCAAGAGCTGCGATTGTAACAGGCTTCTGACCAACAATCTTAGCGTTAAGAGCGCCGTTGATGATGATAGTCTTTCTAACCTTCTCTGTCTCTTCCTCGTTAAGGAAGTAGCAGCCACGAGCCTTGAATTCCTTCTTAACTTTGCTGTAAATCTTCTTTTCAACGATAACAGACTGCTCTGAAGCACAGATCATACCGTTATCAAATGTCTTTGAGTGGATAATTGAGTTAACTGCGAGTAAAATGTCAGCTGTTTCATCAATGATAGCAGGTGTGTTACCGGCGCCAACACCGAGTGCAGGCTTACCTGATGAATAAGCAGCCTTAACCATGCCGGGGCCACCTGTTGCGAGGATGCAGTCAGCTTCCTGCATAAGTGTGTTTGTGAGTTCGAGTGAAGGAATATCAATCCAGCTGATGATACCCTCCGGAGCGCCTGCCTTAACAGCAGCTTCAAGAACAACCTTGGCAGCCTCAATTGTGCTCTTCTTAGCACGGGGATGCGGGCTGATGATGATACCGTTTCTTGTTTTAAGACAAACGAGTGTCTTGAAGATAGCGGTTGAAGTTGGGTTTGTTGTAGGAATAACGGCAGCGATTACACCGATTGGCTCAGCAATCTTCTTAATGCCGTAAGCCTTGTCTTCCTCAAGAACGCCGCAAGTCTTAACATTTCTGTAAGCATTGTAAATATACTCAGATGCGAAGTGGTTCTTGATAACCTTATCTTCTGCAACGCCCATGCCTGTTTCTTCAACAGCCATCTTAGCGAGCGGAATTCTCATCTGGTTAGCAGCAGTAGCGGCAGCAAGAAAAATCTTGTCAACCTGCTCCTGTGTGTAGGTAGCAAAAATTTTCTGAGCTTCTCTTACTCTTGCAAGGGCAGCTTCAAAGCTTTCTGCGTTATCTACGATAGGATACTCTTTTGTACTCATTTAATCTACCTCTTATCTTGCATAATTATATTAGATTCAGCAAAGCTGAAAATGATATCAAATTAATTTGCCTCAATTACTCGGCTTTCTCGGCAGCCTTACCGCTTGCCTTTGTTGCCTTTGTTGCCTTTGTTGAAGAACTGCCTAAGTCAGCCTTGAATTTAAGGTTGTTTTTCTTAGCATAGTTCTGGGCATATGAACCGCTTGCTCCGTGGATTGTAACTTCCTTACTGCATTCAGCGAATACATTGTCGGGAATACTTGTAATACAAGCCGGAATTGTAATGTCTGTAAGCTCACGCGACTGATAAAAAGCATATTCATCAATCTTTGTAAGTTTACCGCTGTCGGGAAGAACAACATTATTAAGTGCCGCACCCGAAAAAGCTCTCGGTCCGATTTCTTTGAGTGTACTCGGAAGCTTGATTTCTCTTAACTCAGAGCAGTTAAAGAACACGCTGTTGTTAAGGATTTCAAGACCTTCGGAAAGATTTACCTTTGTGAGGCTGTGACAGCTTGAAAAGGCATAATCTTCAATTTGCTTGATACTTGACGGAATTGTTACTTCCGTAATTTTGGAGTCATTGAACACACTTGCACCGATTACGGTAACTTTGTAGTTCTTGTAGCTTTCGGGAATTTCAATAACCGTGTCAGAACCTGTGTACTTTGTAATCATAAGTTCTTCCTGATTGATAATGAAAAATCCGAAATCTCCGTTTGTAAGGTCAGGCTCTGTCGGCTCAACCTTGTAGCCGGGCTTACTGCTTTTTGATGATGTGTTGTCGTCACAACCGCATCCTGAGAGTCCGACCGCTGCTGATGCGCACATTGTGCACGCCATCAGAAAGCAAAGAATTCTTTTCATTTTTCTGGATCCTTTCAATTGTTGTTTCAGAATTTAGCTAATTCTCGTTTGATTCTATTTTATCATCTTTGTTAAATATTTGTCAATGTTTTTTTGACCATTTTTCTACTTTTATCGGGTTCAATAATAATTACAAAAAGATTACACTCTTATTGTTGCACTTCTCACAAAAAAGATAAAAATCCCGTAAAATCCGCTGTTTTTTGCGGTAAAAAATGTAAGAAAAATCCTCAGAAACTGCCGTTTTCGGCATATCATTGACGAATCAATCGACCAATGTCATATTTTCACAATAGGCGTTGTAAAATCAAGACCGCTCCTTTTTGGAATTTCATACGCAAGTGCCGAAATATCGTAGGCTAAAATGTCCTTTTCAAGCAATGCCTTTGTGTTGCCGCCTGTTCTGATACCGTTGCTTGCAGAGGTGACAATATTCAGCCGGCAGTCTTTGAGCAATTCCGCACCCTCGTTTGTAAAGCCTAAAACACGGACATACTCAATCGGGATTTGCGTATGAGCTTTTTCAATTCCGAGCAATGCACAGGCGAGTATTCTCCGTATGCGTGCATGAGTGTAGCGCTTTGTCTTTACAAGGTCGGCAATTTCTGATGAGGTACTGCAACGCACTGCCGCATCGGCAATTCTGTTTTCAAGCCCCTCACCCACATCGGGCAGTTTTGCAATATTCTCTCTTGTCATAGTACGCAGGCGGTACAGTAACGGTCTGTCAAGATTTTCGGGGAATGTGATTTCATCGGGAATGTACGGAGCGTACTTCTTCGCATTTTCACCGTTACGCAACATTTCTCTTATGTGTGACGCAGACGCAAAGCCCTCGCCCGCAATTTGGCTGTCGTGTGCAGCACCTGTTCTTGCAACCGAGAACGGCTCAACACCCGTACCGTTCAATGCCTTTATATACTCAACGCCAAGAATATTGTTAGGTTCGCAGAGTACGGACGAAATCTCATCACCGAAAACCGTTTTGACGGCATTTTCAAGTTCATGGGGGTAGTATCCGCCGTTTTTCATTCCGTCACGCACAAGAGCCTGTACCCTTTCATCACAAACAGCGTTTGCGGATTTTTTTAGCAATTCGCAGTCACCGCTTTCACTGCCGAAGGCAAGATGATTTATGCAGTCAAAAGCCGACGCAATCGCAACACCTGCCTTTGCAAAGCCCTCAGCCCCCGAAAGTGAGAACACAACGGGCATTTCAAGCACCAAATCCGCACCGTTTTCAAGGGCAGATTTTGCACGGACAAATTTGTCGCACACAGCAACCTCACCACGCTGGGTAAAGCTGCCGCTCATAATTGCTATGACCGGCTCTTTAAGCACATTTTTTGCACTTTCGAGCAAATATTTATGACCGTTGTGAAACGGATTGAATTCGCAGATGACAGCTGTTGCCATAACTATTCCTCCGAAGCCTTTATTTCGCATACATATTGTAAAAAACACTTGAAAACATACATAATTTGGAGTATCATATATATGTGTGACCTGTCAATTTTGAAAAGTCTTTTTCTGATTTACATTATAGTATAAAATATGACGACAGGCAAATATATTTCTTATATTTTAAACTGAAAACAACTACCAAAGGGGACGATTGTAATGAAAATTCTCGTAATCAACGCAGGCAGTTCCTCGCTCAAGTACCAGCTTATTGATACTGACAACGAGGCAGTTCTCGCAAAGGGTAACTGTGAAAGAATCGGTCAGAACGGTGCTTTCATTGGTTTTAAAACACCCGACGGCAAAAAAATCAACCGCAAAACACAGATGCTTAACCACACACAGGCTTTTGAAGCTGTTAAGAACGCACTCATAGATCCCGAATACGGTGCAATCAGCGATTTGTCCGAGGTTTCCGCTGTAGGTCACAGAGTTGTGCAGGGCGGTGCGTACTTTGACAAGTCGGTGCTTGTAAATAACTCGGTAATCAATAAAATCAGAGAGCTTGCTCCTCTTGCACCTCTTCACAACCCTGCACATCTTCAGGGCATTGAGGCATGTACAAGAGTTTTCGGTCCGAAAGTTCCGCAGGTTGCGGTTTTTGATACTGCTTTTCACCAGACAATGCCCGAAAAAGCATTTATGTATGCAATACCTTACAAATATTATGAAAAGTTCGGTGTAAGAAAGTACGGCTTTCACGGCACATCTCACCGTTATGTTTCCGAAAAAATGGCTGACCTTATGGGCAGAAAAAAGGAAGAGCTCAAGCTTATTACCTGTCACATCGGCAACGGTTCTTCAATCACAGCCGTAAAGGGCGGTAAGGTTATCGACACTACAATGGGACTTACTCCTCTCGGCGGTTTTATGATGGGTACCCGTTCAGGTTCACTTGATCCGTCTGTTATCACATTTATCGCTGAAAAAGAGCATCTCACTCCCGAGGAAATGTCAAAGATTCTCAACAAGGAATCAGGACTTTTGGGCATTTCGGGCGTTTCATCTGACGACCGTGATGTTTGTGCAGCCGAAGCAGACGGCAATATGAGAGCTCACCTTGCCCACGAAATGCTTTACTACCAGATTGCAAAGTACATCGGCAGCTATTATGTAGCGCTCGGCGGTTGTGACGGCATCGTATTCACGGCAGGTATCGGTGAAAACCAGCCTATGCTCCGTGAAAAGGTTTGCGACTATCTTGAATGCCTTGGTGTTAAGTTGGATAAGGAATTCAACAAGCAGGCTACATGCGGTGTTACAGGCACACTCTCAACTCCTGATTCTGCAATCAGAGTTGAACTCATTGCAACCGACGAAGAAATGGTTATTGCAAGAGATACAAGAGCCATTGTTGAGGCACTTTAATTGAAATAAATCTGCCACGCAGTAAATATTACATAAGAAAACAGGTTGTCATATGACAGCCTGTTTTTTGTTTATGGTTATTTTACGGCGAGCCGCCGTTCCCCTTTCGTGTAGACAGTTTGCAATGTAAAAAACATATTATGCCCGAGCGAAAGTTTTTTGAAATTGAAAGTTGAAAATGGAAAATTGAAAATTGCGGTCGGGCAGACAGTTTGCAAAATGCAAATCATTGT
>OIAA01000345.1_pt1 | contig 20726 bp, 18 predicted proteins | sample 1580591 | NCBI WGS metagenome assembly OIAA01 (sample SAMEA3882556, study PRJEB24775) | human gut metagenome | biome: human-associated habitat; feature: intestine environment; material: feces | place: Netherlands | collected 2009/2010
GGACAAGATGAAAGAAGTATGTAATCTGTATGTTACTACAGATGATGGTTCTTATGTACGTAAAGGTATGGGTACAGATGTACTTCGTGACCTTGTGCAGAATCAGGGCAAAGAGTATGATCTCTGCGTTGCAATCGGACCGATGATCATGATGAAATTTGTCTGCAAGACAACAGAAGCGCTGAATATCCCGACGATCGTTTCCTTAAACCCTATCATGGTAGACGGAACCGGCATGTGCGGCGCCTGCCGTGTTACTGTAGGCGGCGAAGTGAAATTTGCCTGCGTAGACGGTCCGGAATTTGACGGTCATAAGATTGATTTTGATGTGGCAATGAAGAGACAGACTCTCTACAAGACAGAAGAGGGACGTGCACTTCTGAAACTGCGTGAAGGTGACACACATCATGGCGGATGTGGTCAGTGCGGAGGTGACGAGTAATGGCAGATGTATTAAAGAAAGTTCCTGTAAGAGAACAGGATCCAAAGGTGCGTGCAACAAACTTTGAAGAAGTTTGTCTTGGATACAATCAGGAAGAAGCAATGGAAGAAGCACAGAGATGCTTAGGCTGTAAGAAACCGAAATGTGTGGAAGGCTGTCCTGTATCCATTAATATTCCTGGATTTATTGAAGAGATTAAAGAGGGAAAGATCGAAGAAGCATACAAAGTGATCGGATTATCCTCCGCACTTCCGGCTATCTGTGGTCGTGTATGTCCGCAGGAATCCCAGTGTGAGGGACAGTGTATCCGCGGTAAGAAGGGCGAGGCTGTTTCTATCGGTAAGCTGGAGAGATTTGTTGCTGACTATGCTCTGGAACATGATATCAAACCTGTTGGAGCAGAAGTTAAGAACGGACATAAAGTTGCAGTGATCGGTTCCGGTCCTTCCGGACTTACCTGTGCAGGTGATCTTGCAAAAGCTGGTTATGATGTAACTGTATTTGAAGCTCTTCATGAACTTGGCGGTGTTCTTGTTTACGGTATTCCGGAGTTCCGTCTTCCGAAACAGAAGGTTGTTGCTGCTGAGGTGGAAAATGTAAAAGCACTCGGTGTTAAGATCGAGACAAACGTTGTTATCGGAAAATCTGTTACAATCGATGAATTAATGGAAAACGAGGGATTTGAGGCTGTATTTATCGGTTCCGGTGCCGGACTTCCAAGATTTATGGGTATTCCTGGCGAGCAGGCAATGGGTGTATTTTCTGCAAATGAGTTTCTGACCAGAAACAACCTGATGAAGGCATTTAAAGATGAGTATGATACACCGATCAAAGCAGGCAAGAAAGTTATCGTTGTCGGCGGCGGTAACGTTGCTATGGATGCTGCGAGAACTGCAAAGAGACTTGGCGCGGAGGTACATATCGTATACCGCCGTGGCGAGGAAGAGCTTCCGGCGCGTGTGGAGGAAGTACATCATGCAAAAGAAGAGGGCGTGATCTTTGATCTGCTCCAGAACCCGACAGAAATTCTTGTAGATGAGAATGGCTGGGTAAAAGGCGCGAAAGTCATTAAGATGGAACTCGGTGAACCGGATGCATCCGGAAGAAGAAGCCCGGTAGAGATTCCGGGATCTGAGTATGAGATCGAGGCAGATACCGTGATCATGTCACTTGGAACTTCCCCGAACCCGCTGATCTCTTCCACTACAAAGGGACTTGAGATCAACCGCAGAAAATGTATCATCGCAGAGGAAGAAAACGGTGCTACCTCAAAAGCCGGTGTATTTGCCGGTGGTGATGCCGTAACCGGAGCTGCAACTGTAATTCTTGCCATGGGTGCAGGAAAAGCTGCCGCAAAGGGAATCGATGAATATCTGAGCAATAAATAATAGACCAGTGATGGTAAAAATGCCGGAGTCAGTGGAAACTGCTGATGTCCGGCATTTTTTCTTAAAAACTTTTTTTTATAAAAATTTCTTAACACATCTAAAATATTCCTTAAATCTTATCCAAAACCTACTTTTTTTCAAAAATATTGGTTATACTTGTAAGCAAAGTTATGATGAATTGTAAATGAGTCAGAGTGACAGTGATGAATACTAAGAGGTATAGCTATATGGAGGAAAATGTGAACCAGACAGAGAAAGAAATGGCAGAAAACGAAAAACAGAATCAGACGGGAAAAGAAGTGGCAGAAAACGAAAAACAGAATCAGACGGGAAAAGAAGTGGCAGAAAATGCAAACTTGGAACAGACAGAAACGATCCGGGGACTGACCGCACAGCAGGTGGAGGAGCGGAAAGAAAAGGGACTCTGGAACAAAAAAGCGGAGTCAGCGACAAAGACGACGAAAGAGATCGTAAAATCAAACGTATTTACATATTTTAACCTGATATTTTTAGTGATCGCGTTATTGTTAATCGGCGTTGGTGCTTTCCGGGATCTGACATTTCTTCCAATCATTGTTGCAAATACGCTGATCGGAATCGTGCAGGAGATCCGGTCAAAAAAGGTTTTAGACGATCTGTCTATCTTGAACAGTCCCAAAACGAGAGTGCTTAGGGATGGCAGTAAAAAAGAGGTACCGGCAGAAGAACTGGTGCAGGATGATATTGTGGAACTTTCTGCGGGCGGGCAGATACCGGCGGATGCGGTTGTGTTAGAAGGGCAGTTAAATGTGAATGAATCACTCCTTACCGGAGAAGCGGATGAAATTGTAAAGAAAAATGGCGATGAACTGCTGTCCGGCAGCTTTGTGGTGTCCGGCAGCTGTCTGGCACAGCTGACAAAAGTTGGGGAAGAGTCTTATATATCAAAACTTACCCACCGTGCAACACAGACGAAAGAGGGAGAACAGTCAGAGATGATCCGCTCTTTGAACCGGCTGGTGCAGGCAGTCGGTATTGTGATCATTCCCATTGGTGTGGTTCTTTTTATACAGCAGTTTGTATATGCGGGAACCCCTTTGCGGGACAGTGTGACAAGTATGGTCGCAGCGATCATTGGAATGATACCGGAGGGACTTTATCTGTTAGCGAGCGTTGCCATGGCGGTAAGTGCCATGCGTCTGGCAAAGCAGCAGGTTTTGATCCATGATATGAAATGTATTGAAACGTTAGCCCGCGTAGATGTACTTTGTGTGGACAAGACAGGAACAATTACAGTGCCGGAGATGGAAGTGGATCAGTTTATTCTTGCAGAAGACCTGACGAAAAGAGTTTATGAGAAAGACGGTGATACGAAAGTATATGTCGATGTAAAGTGCGGTGAGGAACAGGAACAAAAACATGCGCAGATAAAGGGCATGATCGGTGAGTTTGCGGCAGACATGGATGCCGATAATGCAACAATGGAGGCATTAAAGACATATTTTAAGCCGGATACTTTAACAAAGATAAAGAAAGCAGAAAAGGTATTTGCATTTTCATCAAAGACAAAGTACAGTGGAATCATTTCAGAGGGAAAAAGTTATGTGATCGGGGCACCTGAATTTGTGCTTCGGGAGGATTATGCAGAGTACAAAGACCGAATAGAAGCGTATAGTGAGAAAGGGTATCGTGTCCTTGTGTATGGCAGATATGAGGGAATTTTAGACGGACAGCAGCTTACGGAAAAAGTATTACCGATCGCGTTTATCATGCTGACAAATGCGATACGGGAAGGAGCAAAGGAAACCTTTTCCTATTTTACAGAGCGTGGTGTGGAGATCAAGGTTATCTCCGGGGATAATCCTAAGACTGTTGCTGAAATTGCGGAAAAAGCGGGAATCTGTGGCGCAGATAACTATGTGGATGCATCCACGTTGACAACAGATGAGAGTATCGCACAGGCTGTAGCAAAATATCAGATTTTTGGCAGGGTGACACCTGATCAGAAGTTAAAGTTTGTGGAAGCGCTGAAAGCACAGGGAAGAACGGTTGCCATGACGGGTGACGGTGTCAATGATGTGCTGGCATTAAAAGATGCGGACTGCAGTATCGCAATGGCATCGGGAAGCGAGGCAGCATCGCAGGTGGCACAGCTTGTTCTTTTGGACAATGATTTTTCAAGGATGCCGTCGGTGGTGATGGAAGGGCGTAGAGTGGTAAACAATATCCAGCGCTCGGCAAGCTTATATCTGGTCAAAAATATTTTTTCCATGCTGCTTGCAGTATTTTCCATGATCTCTATGATCAATTATCCACTGGAACCGTCACAGATTTCATTGATCAGTATGTTTACGATTGGAATTCCGTCTTTTGTGCTTGCATTAGAGCCAAACAAAGACCGCATACAGGGACATTTTATGACAAATGTGTTGTTGAAGGCATTGCCTGCCGGACTTACCGATTTTTTTGCTGTCAGCAGTCTGGTATTGTTTTGTCAGGTATTTGGTGTGAACGAAGAGGACATTTCGACATCCTGTACGATACTTGTTGCTATTGTTGGATTTATGATCTTATATCAGATCGCAAAACCGATGACGGCCGGACACCGGGTACTGATGGTTGGAATGGTCGCCGGCTGGCTGTTCTGCATGATATTTGTCAGCCACTTATTTGCAATCAGGGATATCTCAGGGCAGTGTATGATGCTGACTGCGGTATTTACGGTTGCAGCGGAGTCCATTCTGCGGTATCTGTCGAAATTTGTGGAGTGGATGCGGGAAAGTCTTTTAGTGTTAAAAAAGAAAATACATCAGGCAACAGCATGAAAGAGGACAGGTATTCGGTAAGGATAAAAACCGGATAAAAAAACAGCCGCTCCGTTTTTAAAGCAGAGCGGCTGTTTAGCAATCAATTTTTGTGAAAATGAAATGTTGTAGTTATTCCAGATTAAGGTGTTTTTTGATGATAACCATGCACACGATATAGAAAACAACACATTCGATGATCGAAAAGAGCGATCCGGAAAACAGCATAGAGGAAACAGTTGTGCTGAATGTAACGTTTTCAGTGGCATTATAAGTTACAACATTGACGTTGTTCATGACACCAAAATATCCGGTAAGTACCAGGATGATCGAGGATACAATCTGACCTGACATGTAAAAGACGATTCCGGCACCGATGGAAGCTCCTACTTTATGTTTTGTAAAGAGCTGACCGATAGAACCGCTTGCAAATACCATCAAAAGGTACTGTAGGCAGGATAAGATCATGGCAAAAATCATATAAATGCTAAACGTATGGAGAGACATGCCAAACAGATTCTGGAAATCTACCATGAGCATATCAAAATCTGCATCAAAGGAAAATCCTCTGTTTGCCGCACAGCCCAGGGCGAAGATCGATACAAACATAATGATCAGGGAGAGCATCAGCCAGCATAGGGAAACGAGCAGTTTTACATTAAAAATTGACATCTGGCCAACCGGCAGTGTGTGTGTCAGGTATCCCTGATCAGAATACATTGTCTTATAAAAATGTACACACATATATACATAGCTTACCACGAAAAGTGCAAATACGCCGAGTACATAAAATACCATAGCTGCTGTAAAGAAGATCTCCTGTAACTGGTTTTCTGTGCCGGCAGGATCACTGTCACCGTACATGGCAATACAGCCAAGGATGGTAACAAACGCCATAACGCCATAGATGATGAACATTAACTTGTATGTGTTTTTAAATTCGTATTTAAATAATTTTCCTAACATCTGAATACCTCCCGGAACAGTGCATCGACGGATTTCCCCTCCTCGGCGCGGATATCGTCCACAGAGGATGAGAGACGGATCTGTCCGTTCTGAATAAAAATAACCTGGTCTAAAATGTTTTCGATATCTGCAATCAGGTGCGTTGAAATCAGGATGGAAGCGGACGGATCGTAATTGGTTAAGATCACGTCTAAAATGTAATCTCTCGCAGCGGGATCGACACCTGCGATCGGCTCATCTAAAATATATAATTCTGCTTTGCGGCTCATGACGAGGATAAGCTGCACTTTTTCTTTCGTTCCCTTTGACATGCTTTTTAGAGAATCATTTGGATTGATATTTAGTTTTTGCAGCATATCATAGGCGCGTTCGCTGTCGAAATCTTCATAAAAGTCCTGAAAGAAGGCGATGATCTCTTTCACACGCTGGTTCATATTCAGATAACTATGATCCGGCAGATAGGAAATGTGGCGTTTGCTCTCGACACCGATCGGATTTTCTTTGTAATAAAGGGTGCCGGAGGTCGGGGTTAAAAGTCCGTTGATCATTTTGATCAGTGTTGTCTTTCCGCTGCCGTTTGGACCGAGCAGACCAATGATATGTCCGCTCTCAATCGAAAGATCAATGTGGTCGATCGCTGTTTTTCCACTGAAACTTTTGGTGAGATCTTTGCATTCAAGTAATGTGCCCATCATTTTTCTCCTTTCATGGTCTGACCGATCATAGCCAGAATCTCATTTTCCTGAAAGCCGAGCTGCTGCATAAATGAGAGCAGTTCTGTAATTTTATCTTTTGCAAGTGTTGATTTTAATTCATCGATCATGGAAGTGTCCTCCGTAATAAATCGTCCGGTTGTCCGCTGTGAGAAAACAAGACCGGTTCGTTCAAGTTCTGTGAAAGCTTTCTGCATCGTGTTTGGATTTACCGCTGCCTCGGCGGCAAGGTCACGGACAGAAGGCAGTTTGTCTCCGGGTTTATATTTGCCCGAAATGATATCCATTTCGATCCGTTCGACGATCTGTATAAAAATAGGACGGTCGGAATTAAGGTTCCATGCCATTGTATCACCTCGTTTCTTTGTACTAGTGAAATAATACAATAATACAAGAAAAGTGTCAAGAGATTTTTTTGTAAAGTATTCTGATTTTATGACGATATAAATTACATAACAGGAGAAAGCTAAGGATGGCGTCTGATTTTCAAGGAATGAAATACCCGGAAAAACAGGCACCATTTTGTTATATGGATGAAAAATCAGCTGTATAACGGGAAGAACTTAACTGTTGTCATAAAATGAGTTGTGAAATGGGGAAAATGAGTATGAGAGTTGGGAACAGACTAAACAGCACCATTGTGCGTGCGCGGATGAAACGTATTGCAAAGACGAAGACATTTACGACAAAACAGCAGAGAACACAAAAGAGCACTTCCGGGAGTTCCGGACAGTCGATCAGTCAGCTTCTTTCAAAATTAAATGCAAACAGTGGAAAGACGTCATCTGCGGAGCAGTTACTTGCAAACCGGACGAAGACGCTTTTGTACAGTGGTATGGAGACGGCTGCGGAACGTGTGGAAAAACGGTTGGGAAAGTTTTTAAAAACGGATGGTACTTCCGTATTTGACGAGGAAGATGAGACAAAGCTGAAGGAAAATGTGGCGGATAATATAGAGTCGTTTGTGAATGACTATAATTATCTGATGAAGCGTCTCGCACAGTCCGGCGATATTGTTGATTCAAATTATGCCAAAAAACTGAAAAATTATGCAAATGCGGAAAACAAGGAACTCCGTGAGATCGGAATTACGATAAAAGGTGACGGGACATTAGAACTGGACGAAAACAAATTAAAGGCAGCCGATATCAGCCAGGTAAAGAAACTGTTTACCGGTGAAGATGGATTTGCCAAAAAGGTGTCGAATCTGTCAGGCCAGATCGGCAAATATGCAAAAGAAAAGGTGACGGAACTCGAGAAATCAAGTGCGCAGGCGAGCAGCAACTATAACCGCTATGCACGCTACGCAAATAATTCACAGAGTTATAACAGCAGTTATTATAACAATAGCTATTATAACAGTAAGGCATAATGACAGATCAGTTTTACGGTGAAGAATCGATCAAAATAAAGCAGACGGCAAAGACAGGCTGGGTACAGTCCGAATTCAGGAAACAGGAAAAATACCGTAGAAATTATTATGGTACAATTTTTCTTGAAATCCTGTTAGAAAAAATGCAGCGGAAAGAGGATGTCCTCTACATTGAGTCAGTCAGGGCACCGCGGGTTGTGCGGGTGAAGCGGAGAAAAAAAGAGCTGAATCCCCAAAATCGCAACGTGGTGGAAAAGCAAAATGAGCCTGTCGCAAAAGCCTGTGATGAGCACAGGCCAAAAGAACCGGCTGCATCCGGGGGGCGGTCTGTGCAGTCCGTACAGAATGTGCAGGATATGCCGGTCATGCCGGAAATAAGACTGTCCAATGAACCGGCGGAGCGGCTACAGAAGGGGCGTTCGGGACTTGGGATAAATGTTGAAATGCCGCCTGAAAGTCGGAACGTGGGCAATAGTCAGGGTGGAAACCAATATTCTATGGAGCATTCTATGAGATCTTCCATGGAAGTCTTCAAAGAATATTCCATGAATGTTTCAAAAACCGGGATGGCTTCGATTTCTGGAGAAACGATCCTTGTGTGGGCGTCGGGAGATATTTTAGAACTGTCTGTGATGTCGGAGCTGCCGGAAATATCGGGAAATTATAATGCACGGGCGTGCATGGTGTAATGTTGCCGGTCACACAACAGGTGTGTACAGCAGTGTAAAAAAGAGGCGGTGTTCAAGTCGGACACTGTCTTTCTTTAAAAATCGGACTTCTTTTTTGTGCAGACTGCACAAGAAATTTCAAATCAGTTGCATACGAAGAATGACGTATGCTAAGATAAATCAAAGCATATTTCTACCATGTGAACAGCGTTATTCAGACAGTTGCATTTGCTTTACATGACCATAAGGATGACACATCCGTCTACATTTCAAAAAACATTTCAGAAATCTATGCTTTTTATTCACAAAAATGAAAAGCAGGAGATCTGGATGAGCCTCCTGCACATAGGAGGAACTGAATATGAAGAAGGGTATACAGGTATCAGAAAAGATACCAACAGCCAACCGTCAGTACAAAGACACCGTATTCCGCATGTTGTTTTCAGAGAAAGAGAACCTTTTATCTTTGTACAATGCAGTAACCGGGAAAGCTTATCAGAACGCAGATGATCTGAAAATCGTCACGCTGGAAAATGCAATCTACATGGGGATGAAAAACGACCTGGCGTTTATGTTAGAGACGAATATTTATCTCTACGAGCACCAGTCCACGTTAAATCCCAACATACCGCTGCGGGATCTGATTTACATAGGAATCGAATATCAGCAGTATGTTGATGATAAGTCCTTGTATTCGTCCCGGTTGCAGAAGATACCGGCACCGAAATTTATGGTATTTTATAATGGAACGGATGCAGTGGATGACCGGGTGGAACTTCGACTGTCAAACGCTTATGAGCATCTGGCTGGCGAGCCGGACCTGGAGTTAAAAGCCCTGATGTTAAACGTCAATGAAGGACATAACAAAGAGCTGATGGAGCAGTGTCAGACATTGAAGGAATATGCCATTTATGTAGCGAGAGTCCGCAAATATACATCAGAAATGAACTTAAACGATGCAGTTGCACGGGCAATCGATGAATGTATCAAAGAAGGAATCCTGGTGGAATTTCTTCGGAAGAATCGTTCGGAGGTAAAGATGGTGAGTATTTTGGAATATGATAAAGAGTGGGAAGAGAAGAAACTCCGAAAGGCAGAGTATGAGGCTGGCAAAAGTGACGGAATCGAGATCGCAGAAGAGAGAATGATCCATAATATGATTAAGCTGGATTTCCCAATAGAAAAAATTGCAGAAGTAACTGGAAAATCGCCATTGGAAATAGAACAATATTTACAATCGAACAGACAATAAATATTTTAAAAAGATTACGGAAACTGTTGATAAAACTATATAAAAAAATAATGAAATGAACAGTAAATAATAAAATCCTCTGTAAACAGAAAAACAGGTGGCAAATAGCACCTGACTGTTTGCAGAGGATTTTATTATTACTATTTACCAATAAAAATTTATCGTAAAACAATAAAAATATATTGCAAAAGCAAGATATATGTGTATAATAAAGGAAAACAATAAAACCAGAAAGAAAAATCTGGAATCAAAAACAAACTCAAAGAAAAGTGAATCAGATCAGGAGGAGAATCATTTATGCAGCAAAAAGAAATTTCACGGTGGCTAAAAGCAATCACGATTGTACTGGCGCTGATGGGGGCGGTGTTCTTTCTATATATTATGCCGGTACTTGCAATGTCATGGAGGGACGCGGATGAATCACTGGCGTATCTTTTTATGCCGGGGCTGTTGTACGGCTGGTGCATTGCGGTGATCTGTTATGCGATCCTGTACCAGTTCTGGAAAGTATGTGTGCAGATCGGAAAAGACAATTCATTCTCAAAAGAAAATGCAAAATGTTTTCGAAATATCAGTCACTTCGCATTGCTGCTCGCAGTTGTGTGGTTTGCGGGAATTGTTTTTCTGGCAATCTTAGCGGTCAGGCAGCCCGGAATCAGTATTTTTATGATCACCGCAGTTTTGCTTTCGGTCATGATATCTGTTTTGGCAGCGGCATTATCACATCTGATACTGAAGGCCTACGAATTAAAACAGGAAAATGAACTTACGATATAAGGAGAGACAAATGGCGATTATCATAAATATAGATGTAATGCTTGCAAAGCGGAAAATGAGTGTAACTGAACTCTCGGAAAAAGTAGGTATTACAATGGCAAATATTTCCATACTAAAAAATGGAAAGGCAAAAGCAATCAAAGTAGACACATTAAACAAGATCTGCCGGGCGTTGGACTGCCAGCCGGGAGATATTTTAGAATATGTTCCATCGGATGATGAAATTTAATATATTGCACGGAATGAAGCAGGAATATGACAGTTTATGAAAAACTGAAGCAGGAACAGGACAGCTTATTGGAAAAGGAAGGGAGCATGAAAATGGATCAGAATCTTACAGTCAGTTACGAGGAGCAGAAAGCGCAGTGGCAGGAAAGAAAAAAACAGCAGCAGAAAGAAAATGCGGGGATTTTTAAAAAACTTGCGCCGACAAGCCTCATTTACGCACTGATCTATACAGTCTGTATTTACAAAAATATGACAGGTGCCGCAGTACTTCTGTGGGTGGTGGCAACGATCGGATATATCTGTTACATCGTTAAAACGGTAAAGGAAAGAAAAGTTTTTAAAACAACAATAATTTTTGCTGTGTATATGCTGATCCTTGCGGTCAGTACATTTACAACCGGAAATGAGTGGATCATCTGGATGAATTATTGCTGGATATTTGCATTCACGGTGTGTTTCCTGATACGAAATATGGCAGATGAAAACGAATGGAATTTCTGGGATTACCTGTGCGGTGGAGTAAATGCTGTATTTGGAGCAATTGGCAGCATTGCAAGACCATTTGGCGATGGAAACGATTTTGCACGTTTGCGGGAGAAAAAAGAAAATGGCAAAGCGCGTGAGATCCTGATCGGAATTGCAGTAGCGATACCGGTGGTTCTTCTGATCGGTGGATTGTTAATGTCGGCGGATCTGGTATTTTCAAATATGATTGCAAAAGTTTTCGAAGGAATCAGGATACCGGCAAACCTGGCAGGGATTTGTTTCATGTTATGTTTTGGTTTTATTTCATCTTACTGTGGAGTCAGATATACAGCATACAGAAAAGACCGGCAGGACAGGGAAGTAAAAATTCTTACAGAGACGACAGCAATGTTTACGGTTTCGGTCTTAGTGGCGGTATTATATGTGATATTCTGTGGTATACAGATCATATATCTGTTTGGCGGTGGCGGGGAGCTGCCGGCAGGAGTGACCTATGCCGAATATGCAAGGCAGGGATTTTTCCAGCTCCTTGTGGTGTGTATTTTAAATCTGGGGGCGGTTCTTACAATGGAGCATTTCTTTCAGAGGAACAGGGCGGTCGATGCCGTTCTGACGGTGATCTCTGTATGTACGATCATTATGACAGCATCGAGCGGGTGGAGAATGATCCTGTATATCCGGGCATACCAGCTCACATTTTTGCGTGTTGTGGTACTTGTGGCACTGGCAGTGATCACGCTTCTGATGGCAGGGACGATCTGTTATATCTGGAACCGCAGGTTCCCGTTGTTTCAGTATGGAATGGCGGTTGTGTGCGTCAGTTATGTCCTGTTTGCCTTTGCACATGTAGATGCGGGGATTGCCGCCTATGATCTGGCGCAGATCGAAAATGGAAATACTGCGGGCGATTACAGTTATCTCTCCTGTTTATCAACGGATGCGGCACCAGTGATCGCTGAGTACTTAAAAGAACATCCGGACAAGAGTTATTACGGGGATGGAATATATAACTGGAAGTGGGAATATATGCAGGAAAATGACAGGATGAACCAGCCTGTGACGCTCCGGACATTTAATCTGTCTTATCTGCGTGCAAAAAGAATATTTTCAGAAAAATAGGTCATAAGTATCGATTTATTGTCATAAAAATAATATTTATTTACAAATGATCTCCGGTTTTGTATAATGAAACAAAGATGTTGTGAAAATTTATGATGAGGAGAACAAAAGATGAAAGGAAAACAGCTGGAAAGATAATTGCACTGTTTGCCGTGGCGGGAATGCTCGCCGGGTGTGGTGGAAAAACAGGTACTACGCCGGATGATTATGCGACAAACGATGGCTATATTACAACGGAAACCGCCGGGAACAGTACAGGCGGTGCACAGTCGGATACCACATCGGGCACGGCAGGGATTTCGAAAGAAAATATAAAAGTCGGCGTGCTTTATATTTCAGATCCGGATGAGGGAAGCGGATATTCTTACACGCATGATCTGGGAATTGTGGGAATGCAGGAAAATCTGGGTTTAAGCGATGATCAGATTGAGAGAAAGATCGTGGATGACTCTGACGCAAAGGCGACGGAGGAAGCAATCGAAGCATGTATTTCGGATGGGTGCAATATTATTTTTACAACCAGCTGGGGGTATATGGAAACAACAGCAGAGATGGCTGAGAAATATCCGGATATTTACTTTTCCCATGGAACCGGTTATATGTCAAATGGAAAGAACTTCAACAATTATTTTGGTCGTATTTACCAGGTAAGGTATTTAAGCGGTATCGTGGCTGGCATGAATACAAAGTCGGATAAGGTCGGCTATGTTGCAGCGCAGGATTCTTCCAATTCGGAGGTGACAGGTGGAATTGATGCATTTGCGATCGGCGTTGCAGCTGTTAACCCGGAGGCAAAGATCTATGTGGCAGTCACAAACAGCTGGGATGATCCGGATAAGGAAAAAGCAGCATCGGAACAGCTGTTGGATATGGGCTGTGATGTGATGGCACAGCATTGTGATACGCCGTATCCGCAGACACTCGCACAGGAACGTGGTGTATATGGTATCGGCTATAACTCAGATATGAGCAAGGAAACACCGGATGCCTGTCTGACGAGTGTTATCTGGAACTGGAGTGCATACTATACTTCGGCAGTTAAGAGTATTATCAATGGAACCTGGGATGGATCAAACTATTATGGAGGTATGGCAGAGGGGCTGGTACAGCTGACGAATCTGGCATCTTTTGCGGCAGAGGGTACGCAGGAGAAGGTGGATGAAGCGACTGCAGAAATTTTAAGTGGCAGCAATAATGTTTTTGACGGAGTGATGGAGACAAATACAGGGGAGACGGTTGGAACAGAGAATGGAACCTTAGATGATGCAACGATTACCGGCGGCATTGACTGGTATTATAAAAACGTTGTGATTGTGGACTAGGGGGAGAATGAGATGATGAAATTGACGATTCGAAAAAAAGTTTTATTCTGTTCTTTGATACCGCTGCTTCTGTTAGGAGGAATTATCCTTCTGATCGCGTCCACGATCGTAAAGGGTGCAATTATCGATCAGGTGGAAAATTCATTAAAAGGAACTGCAATCGCGACGCAGGCAGCTTATGACCAGAATGCAGGTACCTATTTGCAGACGGAAAATGGTGATATCTGGAAAGGAAGTTATAACATTTCACAGTCAGAGAATCTGGTGGATACCATCAAACAGGAGTCTGGGATGGAGGTGACATTTTTCTATGGATCACAGAGAATCATGACTTCTGCAGTCGACAAAAATGGTGACAGGATTCTGGGAAGTCCGGCGGGTGACAAGGTTGTTGAAAAGGTATTAAATGGTGGTGAGGGATATTTCAGTGATAATGTATCCATGGATGGCATCATATATTATGGCTATTATGTTCCGGTATACCAGAAAGGTGATAATACAACTCCGATTGGAATGGTGTTTGCCGGAGCAGAAAAGCAGGAAATCTCGCATAGTGTGATACAGATCATTAATACGATCGTAGCCATCGTGCTAGTGGTACTTGTGATATGTATTATTATTGTAGAGATCAGTGCAACTTCGATCACGCGCGCATTAAAGAAAGGAATTGCAAATGTGCAGGAAGTGTCTGCAGGACATCTCGATGTAGAGTTTGACAGGAAAATCTTAGAGCGGAAAGATGAAGTCGGGGATCTGACCAAAGCGATACAGCATTTACAGAAAGAACTGCAAAAGATCATTAAGGGAATCAAGGAAAGTACCGATATGCTGATGGAAGCATCCAATACTTTAGAGGATACATCCCATCAGACTTACGATGGAATGCGTGAGGTGGAGGCAACGGTAGATTCTATTACAACCGGGGCAAATTTACAGGCAGAGGATGCAAAAAAAGCTTCTGACAATGTAAAATATATGGGAAATCTGATCATTGAGACCGGCAGGGCAGCAGATGAACTGAATGAAAGTGCAGATCAGATGAAACAGTCCAGTGATGCGGCTGTTGTTACGATCGATGAACTAAAACGAATCAGCGAAGAAGTAAAGGCAGCTGTTGCAACGATCGCGGAACAGACGAAACAGACAAATATTTCAGCACAGAGTATTCAGAAGGCATCGCAGTTTATTTCTGAAATTGCATCCCAGACGAATCTTCTTTCTTTAAATGCCAGCATTGAAGCCGCACGTGCAGGTGAGGCGGGAAAGGGTTTTGCGGTTGTGGCATCTGAGATACAGAAGCTTGCAGAACAGTCTGATACGGCGAGTGGCAATATCGGCGAAATCGTAAATACACTGATCGGAAACTCCCAGCGTGTGGTTGAGACAATGGGCAAGACACAGGAGATCATTGAAAAACAGAATATGCATATCGAGAGTACGGAGCAGATGGTAAATGGTGTTATGGGTGAGATCGACGCATCTATTGAACGAATTCGCCAGATTGAAACACGTACAAAGAAATTAGAGAGTGCAAGAACAGAGATCATAGATGTCATTGATTCTTTGTCAGAGATTGCACAGCAGAATGTGGAAGGAACCACGCAGACAAGTTCATCCATCACAGAGATTACGGACAGTTTTCAGAATATCAAGGATTCTACCGAAAATCTGCGTAATATGGCGGATATGCTTGCACACAATATCAGACATTTTGATATATGATAAAAATATGGCCTTAAGCTGCAGAATATGGAGACAAAACAGATGGAAGTGCTTGCTGTTTTTGACGAGAAGAATTATGACGACACAACAAAAGTATATGAAAAATATAATGTGCGTGGTGTAATTTTCCGGGATGGAAAGATTGCCATGCAGTGCAGTACGGATGGCGAATATAAGATGCCCGGCGGCGGGATGGAAAAGGGAGAGAGTTTTTTAGAAACCCTTGTGCGTGAGATCCGTGAAGAGACAGGGCTTACCGTTTTAAAAGAGTCTGTGTGTGAACTAGGGGAGATCCTTGAGATGCGCCGCGATATATTTGATCCGTCCTGTAAATATATCTGTCATTCTTACTTTTATTACTGTAAGGTAGGGGAAAAACAGGAGAAACTTCATCTGACACCCAGTGAAGTGGCAAAGGGGTATTATCTTAAGTGGGAGCAGCCGGAGACTGTATACAATACCAATATACGCATAGAAAAGGATCCGTGGATCATTCGTGACACTGCATTTGTGAAGATGATTCTGGATGGAAAAGTAAAATTGCCGGAATAAAAAGGCAAAGAAAAAATCCGGTACATAAAATAATAGAATGTCCGCGGAGCGCGCATTCTATTATTTTTTTGTGGAAGAACGACAAAAAATATGTTATACTTAACAATATGTATTGCAGAAAAACTGATCTGATATGCAATAGATAAAGGCACAGATAAATGACGGAGGATGGCGCATATGAATGAAAATTATGTAACACTTACCATTGGAAAACAGAAAAATATTGCACTGATCGCGCATGATAATAAAAAAGCAGAGCTGATCGCATGGTGCGAAACAAATAAAGAGATCCTGAAAAATCATTTCCTTTGTGGAACAGGGACCACGGCACGTATGATTACAGACCAGACCGGACTTCCGGTTCGTGGATATAACAGCGGCCCTCTTGGTGGAGACCAGCAGATCGGTGCAAAGATCGTTGAGGGAAAAGTAGACTTTGTCATTTTCTTTTCTGATCCATTGACTGCACAGCCTCATGATCCTGATGTAAAGGCACTGCTTCGTATTGCACAGGTATATGATATCCCGATCGCAAACAATAAGGCATCGGCAGACTTTATGATCAGATCTGAATATATGAATGAAGAGTATGAGCATGAGGTGATCAACTTCAAAGAAAACATCAAAAAACGCTCAGAGACATTATAAGGGGGAACATTTTTCATGAGCAAAGTAGCAATCGTATCAGACAGCAACAGCGGAATCACGCAGAGTATGGCAAAGGAATTTGGAGTTACCGTGATGCCGATGCCTTTTTTTGTGGGAGACAAGACACTGTATGAAGATATCGATCTGTCACAGGAAGAGTTTTACCAGATGCTTTCCGAGAAGACAGACATCCATACATCCATGCCGCTTGTAGGAAATGTGACAGATACCTGGGATGAATTGTTAAAAGAGTACGATGAGATCGTACATATCCCAATGTCGTCCGGACTTAGTGGTTCCTGTGAGACAGCCATGATGCTTTCCCAGGATTATGATGGAAAGGTGCAGGTGGTGAACAATCAGAGAATTTCTGTTACACAGCGCCAGTCTGTTTTAGATGCACTTGCGCTTGCAAAACAGGGAAGAACTGCATCTGAGATCAAGACAATTTTAGAGCGTGATAAATTTGAATCATCGATTTACATTATGGTGGACACGCTGTATTATCTGAAAAAAGGCGGCAGGATCACACCAGCTGCTGCCGCGCTTGGAACACTGTTAAAATTAAAACCGGTGCTTCAGATTCAGGGTGAAAAATTAGATGCATTTGCCAAGGCAAGAACGGTAAAACAGGCAAAGAGTATCATGATTGAGGCAATGAAGAATGATTTTGCCAACCGGTTTAACGATCCGAACGGAGAGCATATGTATCTTGAGATGGCATATACGCATGATTTAGAAGCGGCAGAAAACTTCAAGAAAGAAGTGCAGGAGGCATTTCCGGGGATGGAGATCCGTATGGATCCGCTTTCACTTAGCATTTCCTGCCATATCGGACCGGGAGCGTTAGCAGTGGCATGTTCAAGAAAGATTCCAGAGCTGGAAGCGTAATAGAAAAATAAAAGAGAACAGAGAGAAAAGCCAGATAAAGCAATCGCCTGAAATCTGAATTACAAGAGATAATTCGGATCTCAGGCGATTTTTACCTATAGAAATTAAAAGTCCTTTGCAGACAGAAAAATTTCACGCTGTTTAGGCTGGAGAACTGCTGTGCTGCCGTATCTTTTTGCTTTTCCAAATGATATAAGTGATCATCAGAGGAATGCCGGCGCCCACCCAGGCAGCAGGATCAGCAAGGCAGATCCCCTGATAACCGAGTGGTTTCTGCAGGAGTGCGATCGCAACAAAGCGGCATACCAGCTCGATCACGCCACTCAACATTGGAACAAGTCCTTCGCCTAATCCCTGTAAGGCATTGCGGTATAAAAAGATCATGGCAAGCGGGAGGAAAAACCAGCTTACTGTTTTTAAATACATCATGGCATAGGAGAAAATCTCATCGGAAGGATTGCTTACAAACCAGCTTACGATAAATTCTCCACCGAAAATACAGATGGCAGCACCGATGGCTGCAGCAGCGATACAGATGAAAAATCCTTTGCGCATACCGTCGAAAATACGGTCGTATTTTCCTGCACCGAGATTCTGACCACAGTAGGTTGCCATGGCGGTGCCGAGCGTCGGCATGGTCTGAGTTGCGATATTGTTGACTTTAGAAGCGGCTGTAAAGGAAGCAACCACACTGGAACCAAACACGTTGACAGCACTCTGTAAGATCATGGTTCCAATGGCGGTGATGGAGTAATTTAATGCCATTGTGATACCGATCGAGAGCATGTTAATGACACCCGGGCGATCCAGATAATAGTCCGCTTTTGTTGTGCGAAGGATCTCAAACTGCCGGAACATATGGATAAAACATAAAATTGCGGAGATTCCCTGCGCAATGATGGTGGCATAGGCGGCACCGGCGGTTCCTGCTTTCAGCACGATAATAAATAAAAGATCCAGTACCACATTTAATATAGAAGAAAAGATCAAAAAGTAGAGCGGTGTTTTGCTGTCTCCAATACCTCTTAAGATACCGGCAGATACATTGTAGAGCATTGTTAAGATGATACCTGCAAAAATGACCTTGATGTAAGCATCTGCCATGGATAAGATATTATCCGGTGTATGCATCCAGACTAAAAACAGGCGGGAAGCGGCAACGGTCGGAATCGTAAGAATTGCAGATACGATCACGGTTAAGATCAGGGAGAGTGCAACGTAGTGTTTTAACAAGCGAAAATCTTTTGCACCGAAGGCATGCGAAATCATGACACCGAATCCCTGTGCGATTCCGGTGGCAAAGCCGAGCACTAAAAACATGATACATCCGGTGGAACCGACGGCAGCAAGTGCATCTTCGCCGAGGTATCTTCCCACGATGATCGTGTCTACCATATTATAAAATTGCTGGAACAGATTTCCTAATAAAACCGGAATGGAAAAAAGCAGTATGATTTTTAATGAACTGCCGGTGGTCATATCTTTTGTCATGCTACTGGAAACTCCTTTCAAACTTTGGTATGATGTAATTATTCAGTGCACATATATGCAGTATAATGTAATAAACATGTAAGGCTTAGTATACGTCACAAAAATCAGAAATACAAGCGGAAAATAAGACTTTTTTCCTGATTTTTTTAAGGGAGAATCAGATGGACATTAATTTGGAATACTATAAGATATTTTATTATACGGCAAAGCAGAAAAGTGTTACGTTAGCGGCAGAAAAACTGTCAATCTCACAGCCGGCAGTCAGCCAGGCGATCAAGCATTTAGAGAAGGATCTTGGCTGTGCATTGTTTGTAAGAATGGCAAAGGGAGTACGTCTGACCAAGGAGGGTGAGATGCTGTTTTCCTATGTGGAACGCGGCTATGAGGCGATTCTTTCCGGAGAAAAAAGACTTCTTGAGATGCTAAACCTTGAAAAGGGAGAAATCTGCATCGGTGCAAGTGATATGACATTAAAATATTATCTGCTTCCATATTTAGAGCGGTTTCATGAAAAATATCCCAATATCCGCGTGACCGTGACCAATGCGCCAACACCGGAAACTTTACAGCATCTTGCGGATGGCAGGATCGATTTTGGAATCGTGAGCTCTCCGGTGGAGCCGCAGGGATGGCTTAAGATCATCCCGGTCAAAGAGATCCGCGACGTTTTTGTGGCAGGGAAAAAATACAAAGAGCTCTGTGGGAGAAAGATGCAATACAAAGAACTTTCGGAATATCCGCTGATGTGTTTAGAGGGAAGCACCTCGACGAGACATTATGTTGAGGCATTTTTAGAAGAAGAAGGTGTGACGGTGTCCCCGGAATTTGAACTTGCCACCAGTGATATGCTGATTCAGTTTGCGCTCCGCAATCTTGGGATCGCAAGTGTGATGGAAGAGTTTGCAAAAGAGTATGAGGAGGATGGCAGGCTTTTTAAGCTGCAGTTTGAAAAAGAAATTCCGGCACGAAAATTCTGTATCGTATTAAATGAGAGGATCCCGATGTCTGCGGCTGCGGCAAAGCTTTTAAAAGGACTTTTATAAATTCACATAATGAATGATTATATCAGATATAAAGAATATTAATTTTACTTATAGAGAAACATCATGTATAATCAGTAAGTAAACAGGAATAGCATAGAGAAACTAGGAGGATATTCAAATGGTAAAAGCAGTCGTTGGAGCCAACTGGGGCGATGAAGGAAAAGGAAAGATCACAGATATGCTTGCGAAGGAAGCAGATATTATCGTACGTTTCCAGGGTGGTGCAAATGCAGGTCATACGATCGTAAATGATTACGGAAAGTTTGCACTTCACACATTACCGTCAGGTGTATTTTACGGACACACCACAAGCGTGATCGGCAATGGTGTCGCTTTAAATATTCCGGTACTTATGAAAGAGATCCAGTCTATCGTGGAGCGAGGCGTTCCGAAGCCAAAGATTTTAGTTTCAGACCGTGCACAGATGGTTATGCCTTACCACATTCTGTTTGACCAGTATGAGGAGGAGCGTTTAGGCGGAAAATCTTTCGGTTCCACAAAGTCAGGTATCGCACCATTTTACTCTGATAAATACGCAAAGATCGGTTTCCAGGTCAGCGAGTTATTTGACGAGGAGCTGTTAAAAGAAAAAGTTGTCCGTATTGCAGAGACAAAGAATGTACTCTTAGAGCATTTATATCATAAACCACTGATCAACCCGGATGAATTATTAGAGACATTACATGAGTACCGCGATACCATCGCACCTTATGTATGTGATGTTTCTTCTTATCTGGATCAGGCAATCAAAGAAGGAAAGACTATTTTATTAGAGGGACAGCTTGGAACTTTAAAAGATCCGGATCACGGAATCTATCCGATGGTTACATCTTCCTCTACACTGGCAGCGTATGGTGCAATCG
>OIAA01000355.1_pt1 | contig 20355 bp, 11 predicted proteins | sample 1580591 | NCBI WGS metagenome assembly OIAA01 (sample SAMEA3882556, study PRJEB24775) | human gut metagenome | biome: human-associated habitat; feature: intestine environment; material: feces | place: Netherlands | collected 2009/2010
CAACTACGGATTCGGCACCGTCACCGAAGACTGGCAGTTCGCCGCCGACTCCCCCGAAGCGGTGCAGGGCCGGCTGCTCATCCAAGACATCATGGACTTCTGGCTCGGGCTGGGGGCGGACGGCTTCCGCGTGGACATGGCAGGCAGCCTCGTCAAGGAAGACCCCGACCACTATTGGACGAAACTCTTGTGGCAGCAAGTGCGAGCGCATCTGGACGAAACCTATCCGGAAGCGGTGCTCGTATCGGAATGGGGTAACCCCGAAGAGGCGTTGCACGCCGGATTCGACATGGACTTCCTGCTGCATTTCGGGCCGTCGCATTATCTTGACCTGTTCCGCGAGAATCCGTATTTTTCGGCCGGATCTTCCGAAGCTACGGGCAGCGCCGAAACCGCCGAAACGGAACACGACGGCGAACGCAGCGAATGCGGCGGCGCGGGCAGCAGCGGGTGCGACAGCAACGGCAATTCAGTCGTCGACGGAGACAATCCAAATTGTAATAACGACAATGTCGGCAATGCGAGCGGCGACATCAAGGCGTTTGTGGACACATATACGGCCATGCTTGCCAGCACCGCCGGAACGCCTGGATACATCTGCATTCCGTCGGGCAATCACGACATGATCCGCATGCGCGACACCTTGACCACCGATGAAATGAAGCTCGCGTTCGCATTCCTGCTGACCATGCCCGGCTGCCCGTTCATCTACTACGGCGACGAAATCGGCATGCGCTACATGCACGGGCTCAAATCCAAGGAAGGCGGATACGAGCGCACCGGATCGCGCACACCAATGCAATGGAGCTGCGCAACCAACGCAGGATTCTCCGCAGCCCGGCCCGATGATCTGTATCTGCCGATCGATGCCGACAGCGAGCGCCCGAACGTGGCGTCGCAGACCGGACGCAGCGACTCGCTACTGGAAACCGTACGCGCACTGAACACGCTACGCCTGGCACATCCCGCACTGCAGGCCGACGGAGGCATCGAGTTCCTCTACGCGGAAGATCACGCGTATCCGCTGGTGTACGCGAGAAACTCCGAGGCCGGCGAAGCCGAACGCGACGCAACTGACGGCGAACGCAGCGGAACAGCACACGAAACCAGCTGTGAAACACCTTGTGAAACATGCAGCAAGATTAATCGCGAAGCAGGTGGCGAGCGCATCGTCGTCGCCATCAATCCGTCAAACACCGACGCAAGCTGCACACTGCCGAGCGACTATGTGAAACTGCTGTCTGGCGGCTTAGCGCAGGAAATATCGCAAGAACCAGCGGAGAAACCAACGCAAGAACCAGCGGAGAAACCAACGCAAGAACCAACGGAGAAACCAACGCTGCTGAGCATCGGCAACCCCGCACGCTTCGACGGCACCCAACTGCACGTCCCAGCCCGCAGCGCTACCATCCTCCCCTGCTAATCCTGCCCCCAGCGTGTCCGATTCTGAAGAATCGGACATCCAAGCGCCTCAAAACATGTTCCGGTTGTCCGATTCACCAGAAACGGATAACCGGAACACCAAAGCAGACCCACGGTTGTCCGATTCTCCAGAATCGGTCATTCAAGCACCCCACTTTGACCTGTAGTTGTCCGATTCGGGAGAAACGGACATTCTGGTACTCAAAAACACATCCTGGTTGTCCAATTCGGGAGAAACGGACATTCACGCGCCCAAAAGTACGTTCCAGTTGTCCGATTCTCCAGAATCGGACACTCAAGGCGACAAAAACGCGTAAAGGCCGTTCCGCGGAACTTGCAATCTGCGGAACGGCCTTTACGAGCAAACAATTTCAGGACTGCGCTACCTTGCGCCCCTTGGCGTCGATCTCACCGTCGATACGGCGGAAAATCCAGTTGTAGATCCACGCGCAACAGTATTGCGGCAACGTGACGCCCATCAAAATCAGCAGCGGAATCATATATATGAAAAACTGCGCATACAGCACGGCGAACGCGGCCAAAATCACCAGCATGCACAAGGTGCGCGGGAAAAAGCCGAGCGCAAGTTTCGTCGCATTCTTCAACGTTTCGGAAGTCGGATTCTCATAGCGAGAAAGCAGCGGGAAGAAGTACTGCGCAATCGCAATAATCACCAATCCCATGAACGCGACGCACGCCATCAGCGGCCCGCGCATCGATCCCATGGACCAGGCGAGCATGCCGTCGACCACCAGCACAATCGCCGCCAGCAGGAACGCAAGCCACGGCAGCAGCGACTGCTTGAGATTGCGCTTGAACGAGTCGAAAAACTGGCGCGCCACATACGTTTCCTCATGGCGAACCATGCGCCAGAGCACACTGTGCATCGCAGTGAACGATGCGCCGGCCGTGACGACCGGCAGGCAGCACAACAGCGTGAGCACGTTGAGAATAATCAGATCGAACAGCACGCCCATAATGGCGAAAAACATGTTGTCTTGATCGAAAAGCTTTGACATCTTTGACATAAGCTCACCTTACCCGTTTTTGCTGGGATTTCAGCTGATTCCCGGGAAAATTGTTTTCCCGATAAGACGATTTCTCGGAAAAACGAAAATGCGAATCGTCCTTCCTGAAGGAGAGGTGACAGGAAGGACGATTACAGATTTATGGATTTATGCGCGGTCAGGCAGCGACCGGATCAGGCGAGGCTGAATCAGGCCGCGACCGGCGGATTGGCGATCAGATCGTCCGTGCGGTGCTCACCGGCGGCATCACGCCATTCGAGCGTGGCGACGGACGCGGTGTTCTCCACACCAAGACCACGGCCCGGCTCAAACGTGAGCGTGGCCTGAGTGGTCGTGCCCTCCCACGTGAAGCTGATGGACGTATCGCCGTCGGCGCTGTACGAGAAGGTGCCGTCGAACGCATCAAGCTCGTTGCGGAACTTGGCAAGCGCGTTCAGTGCCTTCACCACCGGACGCTGCAGATTCTCGTCGATCTCAGCCGTGGAATAGTAATGGCGATTGATATCGCGGCCATTGTTGGTCTTGCGCAGCAGCTCCATGTCGTTCTTGCCGGCAAGCGCGCCGACATAGTAGACCTGCGGAACGCCCGGCAGGAAGAACTGCACCGCGCGGGCGGCGATGTAGTGCTGGTCGTTGCATCCGAGCGCCGAATAGTAGGTGCTGTTGACCTGATACAGGTCAAGATTGGATGCGGCGGCACCGGTAGCGGCCTGCGATTCGCCGTGAGTGTTCGCATGAATGGCGTTGACGAGATTGTCGACATCCTCATCCGGCACGAGCCCCTTGAGCGAACGGTCCAGCTGATCGGAACCGATGTCGATCACGCCGATGCCATCATGCGTGTCAAGTACGGTGACGGCATTGTTCGGACGGATGTCGGTCCAATGCGCGACCGGCTCGACATGACCGGTATTCAGCGAATGCAGCAGCAGCGGCGGAAGGGCGAAATCGTAGACGCGATCGACCTTCGACGCGATCTCGACCTGCTTCTTGTAGTAGGAATGCACTTCGATGAGGATTTCCAAGCCGCGCTTGACGCCCTCCTCGCGCAGGCGGGAGATGAGCTTGAACGTTTTCGGCGTCATGAAGCAGCTGGTACCGGCTTCCTTGGCACCGTAGCCGACGGCGTCAAGACGAATGTAGCTGACGTGGGATGCGGCCATCTGGTCGAAAATCGACATGAGGTATTCCCAACCCTTGTCGGAATCGGTGTCGATGTCCACCTGCTGCGGGGTGAAGCTCACCCAGACCAAGCGCGTCTTGCCAGCGAACTTGTAGTGGGTGAACGGCAGACCCGGGCGCGGACGGTAGATGCCGGCCAGATCCTCTTCGGTCGCGCCGTTCGGAAAGACGGAACTCATGGTCAGGAACATCGGGTAATACTCGGATTCCTCGCCCTTTTCAAGCACGTCTTGGAACTGCTTGGATTCCCAGCTCATGTGGTTGACGATGGCGTCAACCATGATGTCGTGGGTCTTGGAAAGCTCGGCGACGTCGTCCCAGCTGCCGAGACGTTCGTCGACCTTGGTGTGGTCGATGGGGTCGAAGCCTGCATCCGCGCCGTCGAATGGAGTGAAGAACGGCAGGATATGCACGCCGTCATACACGCCGTCGAAACGGGTGCGCAGGATGTCGGTCATCGAGCTGAGGGTGCCGTCGCCGAGGCGATCGGCGTAGGTGATGAGCTGCACTTTGTTTTTCATGGGACCTCCCTTGGTTCATGGGTGCGGGTGCAATGTGTGCGCGTCTGCCTGTTTGTTGTTTACGTATTTGCATACTCACGTATGTATCGAACCGGTTCGATATTACCTCGAGAGAGGCGTCAATGTCCAGTCACACAGCGGAATGCGCGTGTCGAACCGGTTTGATGCGGTGTTCTATGCAGCCCAGACTGTCCGACCCCAACCCAGCGTTCCAACGCGCAGCATCAACGCGTGGTATCGCCTGGCACCAGCGTCATGGGAATAAGCACGTTCGGCTCGAACGGCTTGGGGATGTTCTTGCGCGAGGCGTTGGCCGCAGCCGCCTCTTCATTGGCGATCGCCTGCACCATATGGTCGGCCGCCGACTGCGCGATCGCCGAGAAATCCTGTGCGACCGCGGTCAGCTTCATACCGGCCAAATCGGTCAAATACGTACCATCATAGGCGACGACCTGCAGCTCGTCGGGAATGGAAATTCCGCGGCTCAACGCCTCACGCACGCAGAACGCCGCGCCAATATCGGAGCTGACCACGGCATCGACGCCGTCGGTCGCCACCCCATCAAGCGCACGGCTGACCGCACGATGATAGCCGGCGAAATCCATCACCTCACCGGCCTCGATATACTCATACTTCACGCCCGCGGAGGTCAATTCCTGTTCCAACGTGAGGTAGTAGCGCACCGTCGGGAACGTGGTCTTTCCCAAATCGAACGACCCCTCCTCGACTTCGCCGCGGACCGCCAGATCGAAGAACTGATCGCGCGGACCGCCAATCATCACCACATGGCGCGCGCCATTGCGAATCAGCATCTGCGCAATCAGTCGCCCACCCTGCTCGTGGTCAGATCCGATCGACGAAATACCATTTCCAAGCACGCGATCGAATGCGACGATCGGGCGGTGGATGGACGTCCAATAATCGCCGGGATGCGAGGTGTGAGCGCACATGACGATGCCGTCCATCATGTGCCTGCGCAGCATATCGACGTATTGGATTTCGCCGTCCGTCTCGTCGGTGGTGGAGCACAGCATGGTGCGCAGCCCCTGCGCGGCGAGCGCATGCTGCAGGTGCGCGGTAAACGTTGCAAAGAACGGGTGACGGATGGTGGGCACGATGACGCCGACCAGATTCGTGCGATCGTGGTACAGGTTGCGGGCAAGCTCGTTCGGCACGTAATTGAGGGCCTGCATGGCCTTACGCACGCGGTCGCGCATGTCGTTGGATACATACCCGTTGCCGTTCACCACCAGCGAGACGGTGCTCAGAGACACCCCGGCCTTCTTCGCCACATCGCGCATGCCGACCATGATCGCACCTTCCCCGTTATCACTGTTCCATCGTTGTATTCTCACGTGCTTGCCGCGCGCTTTCCGTGCGCTTCTCGCGAGATATTACATTCATTTACATTCTCTCGAACCTGTTCGACAGTCCGGCGTGTATATCGCTTAACGGGGTTACCCCTTTACTTGATTTTCAATATTGATTTTCGTATGCTGCCCACGACACGGAAAACGGCAGCACAGCACAACAAAAGAAACGGCGCAAAGCTTGCGATATCCACACTCACTTTGCGCCGTCTTCTTGTATTGATGATGACCTACATTGCGATCAGTCGGTCGGCACGTCGCCGGACTGGGTGTGGTCGAAGACCGGCTTGTTTGTCTTTGTCGAAGGTGTAGACGCCGATGTTCGCGGAGCTCGGATCATTGTTCTTATTGAACGGTCCGATACCGGTCTGGCCCTGGTACTGGATATCCTTGCCATCCTTCAGCAGCGGCTTGGTCTGGTCGAATGCAATCACCAGCGTCGCATCCGGGCTGACGGCCTTGATGGCGGTTGCGCTCAGATTTCTTTCATGTTACTCAGCGACCGTCCGTGTAACGTGAAAATTACGCCGGATTGGCGAGCAGCGCAATGCCGAAACCGGTGGCCACGCAAATGAGAGGCACCGCGACGGTTGCTATTCCATAGCCCAGAGCCAGCGTAAAACGACGCTGGCGAATCAATGAAACCACTTCGTTGAGCGCCGTGGAGAATGTTGAGAAACCACCGAGAAATCCGACAACGAACATCATGACCGTGTCCATATCCACCGATTGCGAATAGTAGGACATCATGGCGATGCCCGCGCATAGCGAGGCGACGCCGTTGATGACGAGCGTGGATAGCGGGAAGTTGCGGTTCGTTCTCCGATTCTCGCGATTCCAGCCTCGTTGAATTGACACGTCGAGCACGTAACGGGCCATGGCGCCCAGACCGCCGAACAGACAGATCATCCACATCATCAGCGCACCTCCCCGGTAGCCGGGTCGGCGATAAGCGAAATCTCCGCAGTGATCGGTTTGGGCTCGAAGCTGGGCGGAAGCGGGTTAGCCGGCTGCTGGATTGGTTGCGACTGCTGAATCGGCTCGGGCAGCTGCCCCAAGTCTGAAGTATCCTGCTCGCGCAGCAACGGCTGCGATGGCTGTGCCAGCTGAGGAACGGCCAGCGGAGGAATCTGCGGAACGCGGCCCGTCTGCATAGTCTGGCTGGCGGTCGGCGGCACGGTTGGTGTTTCGACTCGCGGAACCTGTCCCGTCTGTGCAATCTGCTGGGCCGCCTGCGCGGCCTGCTGCGCCGCCTGCGCGGCTTCCATTGCGGCCTGCGCGGCAGAACGCGCCACGTCGGCCACTTTCACATGGAGTACGCCCTGCGTGTCCGATTCGGCAGAATCGGACACGGAAACAGCTGAAAACGCACCCCGAACCCGCTTTCGAGTACTCCGTGACAGCAGTGCCTGCATCAGAACCACGCCGGCGGCGGCAGTGAGCAAACCGCCTGCAAAATTTCCCGCAAGATAGCCAAGCGCACTGGCGATATGCCGCTCGTGCAGACCTTCCATCGTTTCCAGCATCACGCCGGACATCGTCGACAGTCCGCCAAGCAAGCCAAGCCCAACACCACGGCTGACAACCTGCCGCACCCGGCGACGCAGCCACGAAGCGGTCGCCATGAATTCGGTCAGCATCGCGAACAGGAAGCAGGCGACCATATTCGACACAAACGTGCCCACAACGAACGGCGTCCCGCTGACCGACGGCAGAAGCATATCCAACGCATGCCGACAGCCGACTCCAACAAATCCACCGACGAACACCACAACATACATCAGTCCGTCGGCGAGCGGATTGAACCGCGCCTGCATACGTTTCATCGGTGCCAGGGGAATCGTAGGCGGATCCATGGTGTTAGCGGCGGGCGTGGTTGCACCAGCATGCGTCACCTCAACAGTGTCGATTGCCTGCGTGATGGGATGCGAGTCCTCACCCACAGTCACCACGTCTCCCGACGATTGTTCTTGCGATTCCATTGCGCTCCCCCTGTACTGGCCTTCCGCGGACAGCGTTGTTCCGCCCATAGGCCGTGCAACAACGAGCTGGGCCGCGGTTGCCGCCTTCCTAACGCATATGAGTTTACACGGAGCGCCAACGTATGCACCCTGGATGTCCGATTCCGCAGATTCGGACATCCAGAGTCCAGCCGAATTCAGCCAGGCTCAGTCAAGCCGGGCATCACACAGCCGCCGCATCGCAGGTCGTACCTCGCGCTCCTCCTCGCCACTGAACAGCACCACCAGATAGTCACCGGCACGCAGCCGTGTATCACCGCGCGGCACGATCTCGCTTTCGCCGCGACGCAGGCCGATGATCAGACACCCAGACGGCCAACGCACGTCACGCACCCGCTTGCCGTCCGCAATCGCCCCCATTTCCAATGGCAGTTCCATAATGCCGCTGCCCACATGGCTTGCGATTGCCATCTGCATGCCTTGCGCACGCACGTACCGCTCCAGCAACTCCCCATAGATCGGTTTGGTGCGCAGCAGATCGGACACCAACAGCGCGATGAAAGCGACGGCAGCGACCGGCAGCATGTGCGTCAACGTTCCAGACATCTCCACAGCCAACAGAATCGACGTGATCGGCGTTTTCACGGACGCGGCGAGCGTGCCCGTCATCACGCACACCGCGAACACCGCCACTGCGTCGGATGGCAGATCACCGATTCGATGCAACACTTCACCGCAGATGCCGCCGGCCAACGAACCGACCGCAAGAATCGGCATGAAAATACCGCCAGGCGCACCTGAGCCGAAACTCGTGGATGTGAACAGCATCTTCGCCACGAACAGCAGACACAGCATTCCCAAGCCGACGCGCGCATGTTCGGCGGTATCAATCAGATTCGAGCCGCCGCCGAGCACGTCGGGCAACCAGATGCCGACAGGCAACGCGATCGCGATCGCAATCATCGGGCGGCTCCATGCCGGCAGTTTGCCGTACAGCGTCTGGAAGCCAAGCAACGAGCGGTTCATCAGCGAACCAACCAAACCGGCCACCAATCCCAACGGAATCAGCCACACATACTCTTCCAACGACAGCTGACCGATATCACCGAAATCCAAAACCGGACGCAGACCGAAACAGTATTTCGAGACGAAATCGGCGGTCAGCGATGCGGCAGTGGCGCCCATCAGAATCGCAGGGGAAAAACTCCGATGCACCCCTTCCAAAGCGAACATCATGCCGGACAGCGGCGCGCTGAACGCGGCGGACAAGCCTGCCGCGGCACCGGCGGTGACCAGATAATGCTCCTGCATGTCCTCACGTTTCTTGCCGCGCAGCCGGTGCGATAGGAACTGCGCGCCCGATGCGCCGATTTGGATGGACGGTCCTTCGCGGCCGAGCGAGAGGCCGAAGAGCGATCCGAGCAGGCCTCCGATGAAGCGAACCGGCAGAATCGTCTGCCATCGCATTTTCAGGCCGCAGATCACCACGCCGTTGGTTTGCGGAATGCCGCTGCCGCCGGCCATCGGCTCTTTTTTGACCATCCATGCGATGGCGAGCGCGGCTGCGATTGCGGCGACCGCCCACGGTGCGACCAGCCACGGGGTTTCGCGGATGCGCGCGTAGATCCAGCGCGCGGTGTCGGTGCCGTATTCGATGCCGAGACGGTAGAGGACGACGAGGAAGCCGGAAATCAGGCCGACGAGAATGCCGGCAGCGGCCATCTTCCATTTCAGGTGGTCGAATCGCGGGACCAGTTTGCTGAACCTGTCAAACCTGTCGAACCTGTCGTTAGGCGGCATTGCAGTCATCGCACTCCCCTTTTCCGTTCCTCCGCCGCGCACCCCGTCGGTGTGTATGCGGTGTGCGTCATACGCGCACGCCATCGCACACACCATACGCAAAGTGCCGGCAGGCACAGGCCCACCGGCACTTGTCATTGACGTTCGTTACCGACGTTCATATCGACGAATCAGCCGAATCAGCTTCAGTCGATCAGCGAGTTGATCTGGATGATGTGGTCGCGCTGCGGGCCGGTGCCGATCACGGAGATACGGCAGCCGGACAGTTCCTCAAGACGCTTGACGTAATCCTGACAGGTCTTCGGCAGATCATTGAAGTCGTGGATTTGGGAAATATCCTCGTCCCAACCCGGCATGGATTCGTAGATCGGCTTCGCTGCCGCGAATTCGGACTGATCAGTAGGCATATCGTCGCGGCGTTCGCCGTTGACATCATAGGCCACGCACAATGGGATTTCCTTCAGGCCGGTAAGCACGTCGAGCTTGGTGAGCACGATGTCGGTCAGGCCGTTGACCTGGGCCGCGTAACGGTTGACGACCGCATCGAACCAGCCACAACGACGCGGACGGCCGGTGGTCACGCCGTACTCGTGGCCCTGGGCTCGCAGCCATTCGCCTTCCTCGCCGAACAGCTCGGTCGGGAACGGTCCTTCGCCCACGCGGGTCACGTACGCTTTGGAAACGCCGATCACGCGGGTGATCTTGGTCGGGCCGACACCGGTACCGGTGCATGCGCCGCCGGCAGTCGGGTTGGAGGACGTGACAAACGGATATGTGCCGTGATCCACGTCGAGCATAGTGGCCTGGCCGCCTTCGAACAGCACGGTCTTGCCTTCGTCAAGTGCCTTATTGAGCACCAGCGAGGTGTTGGCCACGTACGGCTTCAAACGTTCGCCGAGCTTGAGCAGCTCATCCGTGGTTTCGTTCACATCAATCGGACGACGATTGTACAGCTTCACCAGCATCTGATTCTTCTGATGCAGGCTTGCTTCAACCTTGTCGTGCAAATGCTTCGCATTGAACAGGTCGTGCACGCGGATGCCCACGCGATTAATCTTGTCGGCATACGCAGGTCCAATGCCGCGACCGGTGGTACCGATCTTGTGCTTGCCAAGGAAACGTTCCGTCACCTTATCAAGCACACGATGATACGGCGCAATAATGTGCGCACCCTCACTCACCAGCAGTCGGGAGCAGTCCACACCGCGGCTTTCCAAGCCGTCAATCTCTTCGAAAAGCACTTCAGGATCAACAACAACACCGTTGCCGATAACCGGAGTCGCGGTCGGGCTGATGATGCCGGAGGGCAGCAGGTGCAGCGCATACGATTCGTCGCCGACCACCACGGTATGGCCCGCATTGTTGCCGCCGTTGAAGCGGGCAACATAGTCGACCTTCGTGCCGATCAGGTCGGTCGCCTTACCCTTGCCTTCGTCTCCCCACTGGGCACCGATCAAAACAATTCCAGGCATGTTGTTGCACCTCCGCGCGTATGCGATTTCGCCTCAAAGCCTTACCAAGGCCTTACAAAGACTATCCTGCGCCCTCTACCGGATATCTGCCGGATATGCACCGATCGGCCGTTGAAACTAGTCAGTTCCATCGTTTTCGTCTCATACAACGCGACACACCCACCGTGCCGCCACACGCCGCATGCATTACGCGGCGCGTGCGGCATCACACTACTTCAACGCCTTGCCCGCGCTGCCAAGCTGCCTGCAAGCCTCCACCACGCGTGCGGCCATGGCGCTTTCCGCTTCGCGCCCCCACGAACGCGGGTCGTACATCTTCTTGTTGCCCACCTCGCCATCGATTTTGAGCACCGAATCATAGTTGGAGAACATGTGACCGGCCACCGCACGGCTGAATGCGTACTGCGTATCGGTGTCGATGTTCATCTTCACCACGCCGTAGCTCACGGCCTGCGCGATCTCCTCCGGCGCGGAGCCGGAACCGCCGTGGAACACCAGGGCGAACGGCTTACCGGGAGCGACATCCAGCGAGTGCGCGGGGTCGGGCATTTCGCCGGCCTTAATCGCGAGCGCGACCGTGGTCTGGATTTCGTCGAGCAGTTCGGGGCGCAGTTTCACCACGCCCGGTTTGTATGCGCCGTGCACGTTGCCGAAGGTGAAGGCGGCCATGTAGCGTCCGCGCTCGCCGAGGCCGAGTCGTTGCGCGACGGCGATGCCTTGCGCGGGCGTGGAATACAGTTTGTCATTGATTTCGGCGCTGTGCCCGTCTTCTTCGCCACCGACCGCGCCGATTTCGATTTCCAGCACGGTGTGCGCGGCTTGGGATTTGTCGAGCAGTTCTTCTGCGATGTCGAGGTTTTCATCCAGCGGCACTGTGGAACCGTCCCACATGTGTGACTGGAAGGTCGGTTCCTGACCGTGCTTCACCTGTTCGGCTTCATGGTCGAGCAGGGGGCGCACCCATTCGTCCAGATACTGTTTGGCGCAGTGGTCGGTGTGCAGGGCGATGGTGATGTTGGGGTATTTCGCCGCGACTTCGTACGCGAAGGCTGCGAAGGCAAGCGAGCCGGTGACGCGGTCGTTGACGCGTTGCCCGGAGAAGTAGGCGGCGCCGCCTACGGAGACCTGGATGATGCCATCGGATTCCGCCTCGGCGAAACCCTGGAGTGCGGCGTTCAGGGTCTGCGTGCTGGTCACATTGATCGCGGGATAGGCGTAACCGCCGCGGCGTGCGGCGTCCAGCATTTGCGCATAACGTTCCGGCGTTGCAATAGTCATGCCTCCATTATCGCCCGACCCTATCCCACTTATCATGTGACAACATTCGCCATCTTTCCTTTCCGTTTTCCCGACCGTCCGCTCCATATCCAGGTCGCCCGCCCCACTATGGCCATATGCCGAGCGTTTTCGTCTCATATCCCGACACTTGCGGGACCGACCAATAAACATGGCGAAACCATTGCGATCGTTCCATCGGAAGTCATAGAATATCCACCGGATCGCGCGACGAAGAGCCCAACCGGGTATTCCCGCACGGGCATGCCGCCGCACGTAGATGTTGCGACCAATACCCGCGAGGAGGCTTGATGCACCAGGTTTTCGCCATCTTCCTTCGAGACGTAAAACGCATTCTGAAGAACCCCGTGGCGCTCGTCGTCACGCTGGGTGTGGCCATCATCCCATCACTGTACGCATGGTGCAATATCCTCGCCAACTGGGACCCGTACGCGAACACGGGCAACATCCAGGTCGCTGTGGCGAACGAGGACAAGGGCACAACCTCCACGCTGGTCGGCCATCTCGACGCTGGCCAGCAGACCGTCAACCAGCTTAAGAAGAACCATCAGCTCGGCTGGCGTTTCGTTCCCGAGCAGCAAGCCATCGAAGGCGTGGAATCCGGCAAATACTATGCGGCGATCGTACTGCCGGAAGACTTCAGCTCCAGACTCATCGGCACCGTCACTGGTAAAGGCGACCGACCGTCGATCACGTACTACATCAACGAAAAGCTGAACGCGATCGCGCCGAAAATCACCGATACGGGCGCGACCACGATCGACGAGCAGATCAACACCACTTTCGTTTCCAGCGTGGCCGACGCCGTGGCGAAGGAAGTGAAGGAGGCAGCGGGAGAAACCACCGGCAGCATGAAAAGCGCGCAAAGCGACGTCATCAACGATCTGACCGACACCATCAACCAGCTCGAAACCGTCCAACAGCAGCTGCGCGGCACGCGTTCCACGCTCGACAAGGCCCTCACCACCATCGATTCGGCCAAACAGTCCAACATCGCGCTCGCCTCGGAAATCACCAACTCACTTGACACCGTCGGCAAGGCGTCCGACTTGCTGAGCGAGACGCGCACACAAACCGAACGATTCTCGAACACGCTGGTCGGAGCGCTCGACAACGGCAGCACGCAACTGTCCGGTCTGCAGGTCAACGTGAGCAATGCCACCGGCACCGTGCTCAGCGGACTGAACACCACGCAGGACGCGCTCGACCAAGTGTCCAGCACCATGCATCACGTCAACACCACCACCGGCAATGTGTTCGACGGCGTGGAGAAGGCGTTGCAGGCCAGCCAGCTGGATCCGAACAACCAAACGTATAAGGATCTTTCCGCGCAACTCGCCGAAGCCCGCAAACAGCTGACGTTCCAGCAGCAGCGCATCGACGCCTTCGATCAGGACACCACGGCTGCGATCAACGCGGGGAAGAACACCGCGAACGGGTTCAACGACGATGTCACCACGCTGGCGAAAAACGGCACGGCGTCGATGGCGAGCGCACGCACGACCATCACCGGCACGGTCATGCCGAATCTCAACACCGGGCTCGATACACTCAGCCTGGCCAATGGGTCGCTGTCCGGCACGCTTACCACGCTGCAAAGCACGCTGGAACAGGGCAACGGGCTGCTCGACCAGTTGTCGCGCACCGTGACCCAAACGAACACCACCATTGCCGGCACGCAGACGCAGCTCGCCAATCTCGCCAAACAGCTCAACACCACGCGCACCGATGTGGCCGCGTTGAGCAGTTCGGCGATGTTCCAGCAGCTTTCCCAAGCGCTCGGACTTGACGCGAGCGAGGTCGGCTCGTTCGTGGGCGAGCCGGTGCATTTGGACGAACAGGTCCTCTACCCGGTCAAAAACTATGGTTCCGCGGTCACGCCGTTCTACACGAATCTTGCGCTGTGGGTCGGTGGATTCGTGCTCGTCGCGATCTACAAGCTTGAAGTGGACCGCGATGAGAAGATCCGCATGTACACGCCACGCCAAGGCTATATGGGCCGTTGGCTGTTGTTCGTCACGGTCGGATTCCTGCAGGCGATCATCGCCACGATCGGCGATCTCGCGCTGGGCATCCAATGCGAGCATCCGTTCCTGTTCATCCTCGCCGGCATTTTCGCCTCGTTCGTCTACGTGAACATCATTTACGCGCTCGCCGTGGCGTTCCGGCATATCGGCAAGGCCGTCGCCGTGATTCTGGTGATCATCCAGATTCCTGGCGCGGCAGGCCTCTACCCCATCGAGATGATGCCGGAATTCTTCCGCCGTCTGAAACCGTTCCTACCGTTCACCTACGGCATCAACGCGATGCGCGGGCCGATCGGCGGCATGTATGCCAACCATTATTGGATCGACATGCTCTCGCTGTTCTGGTATCTGCCTGTGGCGCTGTTCATAGGCTTGGTCGTCCGCAAGCTGGCGTTGAACCTCAACCGCCTGTTCGACAACCGTCTGGCGGACACTGATCTGATGATCACCGAACATAACGAAGGCACGGTGGAACCGTTGCGGCTCACCGAGACCGCGCAGCAGATCGCCGAGGAGTTCCCCGAACTCGCCCGCAGACGGGCGATTCATTTCTTCCGCCTGTACCCGCGCCTGGTGCGCTGGGGATTCCTCGCGCTGGCGGTACTGCCGTTCGTGTTCCTGCTGTTGCTATTCATCACGCGCATGAAGCTCGCCATGCTGCTCGGTTGGATCATTTCGATCATCGCCATCGACACGTATCTCATCGTGGTGGAGTATCTGCGCGAACGGTATGCGAATTATCTGGGCGAGGAAGCGATGAGTGCGGAAGAGTTCCGCAGTGCGATCCTGTACGAGAACCTGCTGTTCCGGCCGGGCATGCATTACAAGCCGATGCATGCCGTACGTACGAGGCTGTATGAGGCTGCGCATGGTGGTTCGGACGGACATGCGCCTGAACATGCGGCTGAGTATGCGGCTGGAAACACGGACGGAAATGCTGGCAGGAGTCTGCGTGAGGAGGAGAACGAACAGTGAAAATAATCTGGGGCATCTTCAAGCGGGACATGTGCCACGCCACCCGCAACGTGATCGCCGTGATCGTCTCGATGGGTCTGGTGGTGGTGCCGGCGCTGTACGCCTGGTTCAACATCGCGGCCAGCTGGAACCCCTACGGCAACACCAAGGCATTGAAGGTCGCCGTGGCCAATAACGACAAGGGTTACAAGTCGGATCTCATACCGGTGCGCGTCAACGTGGGCGAAACCATCATCAGCACACTGCACGCCAACGACCAGCTGGACTGGCAGTTCGTGAAAAGCGACAAGGCAATCGACGGGGTGAAATCCGGCGAATACTATGCGGCGATCGTAATTCCGAAAGGTTTCAGCGCCGACATGATGACGCTGTTCTCCCCCGACATCAAACACGCGCAGCTCAAGTACTATCTGAACGAGAAAATCAACCCGATCGCCCCGCATATCACCGATCAGGGCGCGACAACCGTGGTCAACACGATCGACAAAACCTTCGCCAAAACGATCGCGCAAGTCGGACTCGACCTGGCCTCAAGCATCCTACACTATTCGCAAAGCCCGCAAATGGCCGAATACATGCGCAACCTCAACGGCAATCTCACCACCATGGCGGATACGCTGAGCGGCGCATCGCAGCAGGTGACGTCGTATTCGCAGCTGCTCGGCTCGGCGAACGACATCGTGGATTCCACGGGCAAACTGCTCGCCTCGGCGACCAAGGCGGGCAAACAGGCCCAGAACGCGTTGAAGCAAGGCAAATCAGGTGCCACGTCGTTCACTTCGGCAGGTGCGAACGTCACCTCCTCAGTGAACACCGCGCTCGACCAGGTGTCAGGCGCGTTCGACCAAGTAGCTGCCAAGGTGAACAAGGCGTTCGACGCGATCGGCAAGAACTCAGACACCGCAGCCAGCCAGTTGACAACGTTGAGCGAACAAGTCTCCAGCAGCGAATCGCTGTACGACACGTACATCACAAGCCTCAACCACATGCACGAATCGGTGGAACAACTACCGGACAGTGATTCCGCGAAACAGGCACTGCTGGAAGCCATCGACCGGGAGATCACGCTGCTGGAAGCCGCCAAAGGCGATTCGCAGAAGCTCTCGCAGCAGCTGAAAGACGCTTCCACGCAGGTCACGCAGGATACCGCAGCCGCGGAACGCTCCCGCAAGGAGATCCTGAACCGCATCACCTCCGCGAAGCAGTCGATCAGCAATGTGCGCGACGATTACGCCACGAACGTCAAGCCGAAAATCGACGCGCTCGCCTCCACAGTCAGCACGCTGATCTCCCAAACCGACAGCATGATCACCCAGCTGAGCGGCACCGCCGACGATCTGGACGATGTGACGGGCGATGTGGGGACGAATGTGACGTCCATCCGTTCCACGCTCGGCGCGATCGCGAAGAAACTCGACTCGTCGGCAGCGACGGTGAAGGAGCTGATCACGAAGCTGGAGACGGGCGGGAACGCCGGTGACGGCAACAGCGATGGTGGCGACGGTGACAACGACGCCGATTCGGGCGAATCGGACGAACTACGTGCACTGGCCACCGCCAACGCGTCCACACTGTCCACGCTGATTTCCGCGCCCGTCGCACTGCATCGCGTCTCGGTGTACCCGATCGCGAACTACGGTTCGGCCATGGCGCCGTTCTATACGATCCTGTCAATCTGGGTGGGTGCGATCATCCTGTGCGCCATGCTGAAAGTGACAATTTCGGACCGCGAGAAGGCGCATGTGCTGGGCTTGGGCGACACGCTGCCGCGCGTCGCCGGCCCGTCCGGCCCGGGGAACGCCTCACGTTGGGGACTGCGCCTCGACCACGAGTATTTCGGACGGTACGCGATCTTCGCACTGCTCGCGTTGCTGCAGGGCACACTGGTTTGCCTGGGTGACATGTATTTCCTTGGCGTGCAGGCGAATCATGCGCTGCAGTTCCTTGCCGTGGGGTGGCTTGCCGCGCTCGTGTTCTCGAATATCGTGTATACGCTGACCGTGTCGTTCGGCGATATCGGCAAGGCCGTGGCCGTGGTGCTGCTGGTGATGCAGGTCGCCGGTTCGGGCGGTACGTTCCCTATCGAGACGCTGCCGAAGTTCTTCCAAATGCTCTACCCGTTCCTACCGTTCCCACACGCCATCGATGCCATGCACGCCGCGATGGCCGGATCGTACGGCAATGAGTATCTGCTTGACATGGTGTATCTCGCCTTGTTCCTGATTCCTTCGCTGCTGCTGGGATTGGTGTTGCGCAAGCCGGTGATCCGGTTGAACAACTGGGTGAGCCGCAATCTGGAGTCCACCAAGGTGATGTGACGAGGCGGATTTGAACGGGCTGGTTTAAGCCGGTTTAGATCGGTTTCGGCTGGCACACATGGACGCGTCATTGGCGACGCATCACCATCACCGCCAACGGCAACACACACCAAATACCAGCCGACAAAAACCTAAGCTAGCGTGGATGCGTAAGGGCATTGTCCTGCCCGGTCACTTCCCTTACGTACCGCTGCGCCATCCCGGCGCTCCTCTGCGCCGCCACTACCCCACATGTCGCCTCCTCACACACCAACAAGCGTCCGATTCTGCAGAATCGGACAATCAGCGGCGTCGCGCAAACCACACGTTGATCAGCGAGCCGACCACCACCAGCGCGACACCGATCCAGAATGGCATGCCCAACGTCACGCCCAATAGGAGCGTGCTGGAAGCAGTGGAGAACAGCGGCGTCGCATACGAACCGATCGCAAGCGTTTCCATACTGCCATGTAGCATGCCATACCCCCAGCACGCGTAGCCGCCGGCAATCGACGCGGCACATGCGAGCAGCGCAATATAGCCGCCGATGCCAGGCGCTACAGCTGGCAAACCGTCGCCCGAAACGAAATGGATAATCCACAGCACAACAGCAACGCAACAGAAGAAAATCGTCGTACCATCGTAACCATCGGACATCGATGGCGTCACGGTCGCGTAAATCGCCCAAATAAAGGCGCCTGCGAACGCGAGCGCGTACGGCAATGGATTGCTGGCGATATTGGCAACCGCTTCCTGCACATCAAGGTTTTCACCGCCGACCGCCATTGCCACGCCGACGGTGGCTACGATTGCACCCGGCAGCGCTTCGGAGACCGAGCCGCGTTTGTGCGACACGGCGGCGGTCATCAGTACCAGCAGCGTCGGCCACAAATAATTGACGAGGCTGACTTCCACAGATTGCGCGTTCGTTGTGGCCAGACCGATCGACAGCGAGATCGACGCCTCGTATGCGATGAACATGAGTCCGCCTGCGACGAGGTACTTGCGTGGCGCTTGGCTAATCGGTTTCGGCCGTCGCACGATGAGCAGGAGCATGCCGCCGACAGTGTAGATGAGCGCCGAGCCGAGCGTGGCGCCGAACGATTCGGAGACGAGTCGCACGAGGCCCGCCATGAAGCCCCACAGCACGATTGCGGCAAGGCCGACAATGGTTGCGGCGTGCGATGTGGCGTGGCCGAGCAGCGGATTGTGAGAGGCGCGCTGGCTGCTGGCGGTTTGGGAATCGTGGGTGTCACTGGCGTTACGGATGTCTCGTGAGTCTCGGGCATTGCGAGACGCTGAATCAGCGGATTCGGCGGGAAGCTTCTGGTCTGTATTCACAACCCCAGCCTACCCGCCACCCTTCACGCACCATCCGCCGGCCGTACGGCATCGGAGCGGCAAGCACATGTCGTGAACTGACATCGGCCCGGCATCAAATCGGTGGCGTACGTTTTCTACGATTGTGGTCACCGTGTGTCCACGCAGGTATCTTAACTAAGTTAAAAACCCTTGGAATCGTTGGAATTCCAAGGGGTTCGAATGGAGCGGATGACGGGAGTCGAACCCGCCTTTAAAGCTTGGGAAGCTTTCGTTCTACCGATGAACTACATCCGCAAGATGTGCCTTTTGGGCACGAGCCATTAGTCTAGCACGTCATTCCCGCTATATGTGGCAGATTGTCCGGTTCCGCAAAATCGATTTGCGCTATATGTGGCAGTTCTCCGCGGGCAAGAGCTGTTAGAGGGTACGAAATCGAAGGTATGGGGGCATCTTCGCGAAGGAAAGTGCCACATATAGCGGAAATCACTTTCTCGGCAGTCTCTTATCTGCCACATATAGCGATTTTGGGAGTCGTCAGCACAGCAAGTATGCGTCCGCAGCAACATCAGTACCGGAAAAGGCTGAAAGTCGGGGCAGGAACCAGCGGCGCGGGAGGCTGTGCGGGCGTCAGCGCGACCCTCTTCTGCGCATGGGGCGTTGCGAATAGTCGCGCGAATATCCACCGGTCGAACCCGCCGGACCCGAACCGTACGAATCGTAAGCGGAACCATACTGCGAGCCGAACTGCGGCCCGTCATAACCGCCCTGTCGAATGTCGATCGCGGCAACGCCGGTCGTTGCGTATCCGCCGGCCAGGTAGCCCGACTGCACGCCCTGCTGCCGCATCTCCTGACCCATCTGCATGAGCCGCGCAATGCGGTCCTGAATCGGCGGATGCGTGGAAAACAGGCGCGAGAAGCCCTCCGCGGAGAACGGACTGGCGATCATCATCGCAGCCACCGACTGCGTGCCGGCGGTCTTCTCCATCGGCATCGCGGCTGCGCCGCCGGAAATCTTGCTCAACGCGGAAGCGAGCGCTTCCGGATCCTCCGTCAACTTGGAACCGTCTTCGTCGGCGTCGTATTCGCTGCCCGTGTTGAAGAATTTGACATGCTCGCCCTTGCGGATCGTACCGTTGAAGACGCGGAAATAGGCGATGATGCCTCGGAAGGGGTTGAACACCGAGTCGAAGATCAATGCCTGCAACGGAGCGTTCGCATCGCCCTGAGGCTCCGGAATCCGCTCGACGATGGCTTCGAGCACCTCTTCCACGCCCAGTCCCGTTTTGCCGGAGGCGCAGAGGATCTCGTCCGGGTCGCAACCCAGCAGATCGACTACCTGATCCTTCACTTCGTCGATCATCGCCGAATCCATGTCGATCTTGTTCAGTACGGGAATGATCTTCAGGTCGTGCTCGACGGCCAGGTAGAGGTTCGATATGGTCTGCGCCTGAATACCCTGCGTGGCATCGACTACGAGCAGAGCCCCTTCGCACGAGGCGATGGCACGCGATACCTCATAGGAAAAGTCCACGTGGCCCGGAGTGTCGATCAGGTTGAGCACGTATTTTTCGCCGTTGCGGGCCAGGTATTCCATCTGGATCGCATGGCTCTTGATGGTGATGCCCTTTTCGCGCTCCAAGTCCATGTTGTCCAGGACCTGGGCCTGCATTTCCCGCTGG
>OIAA01000366.1_pt1 | contig 19749 bp, 16 predicted proteins | sample 1580591 | NCBI WGS metagenome assembly OIAA01 (sample SAMEA3882556, study PRJEB24775) | human gut metagenome | biome: human-associated habitat; feature: intestine environment; material: feces | place: Netherlands | collected 2009/2010
AATGGAGCGATGCCTTCTGTCGGGGTGAACCTGTTAGCTGTCGTCCGGTGCGTCTGCCCCATACCTGCCGGGGGCTGCCGCTCCACTACGCAGACCCCTCTGACTATGAGATGGTCTGCGGTTACCGTCGCACACTGACCGTTCCCGATGCGCCCCGGGTATTCCTGCGCTTTGACGGGGCCGCCCATCAGGCAGAAATCTACCTGAACGGCCAGCTGGCCGGGCAGCATCAGGGCGGCTACACCGGCTTCACCATCGAAATTACCGACCTTGTGCACCGCGGCACAGAAAATCTGCTGGCCGTGCGGCTGGATACGCGCGAGGATCCCAGCCTGCCGCCCTTCGGCTTTGTCATCGACTACCTGACCTACGGTGGGCTGTACCGGGAGGTCTGGCTGGAAGCTACGGCAGAAAGCCGCCTGACCGATTTGTTCGTCTACACGCCCACCCTACATGATGCCGTGGTGCAGTGGACGGCAGAGCTCACACCCGCAGCAGTGGCGGTCCGCATCCGGCTGGAGACCGCTGAGGGCACTTTGCTGGCAGAGCAGACCGCACAGACGGCAGAAACCGGGAAGATGCAGTTTTCCGTCCCGGACGCACAGCCGTGGGATACCGAGCACCCGGTTTTGCATCATGCCATTGCAGAGCTTTTGAACGCAGCGGGGCAGCCCATCGACCGCAAACAGGTGACGTTTGGCTTCCGCACCGCAGAGTTCCGGGCGGATGGCTTCTACCTCAACGGCAAAAAGACCTTTCTGCGGGGGCTGAACCGGCACCAGAGCTTTCCTTACATCGGTTACGCCGCACCGGAAAGCCTGCAGCGGGAGGATGCCCGCATTTTGCAGGAGGAGCTGCACTGCACCGCCGTGCGCACCAGCCACTACCCCCAAAGCCAGTATTTTCTGGATGAGTGCGACCGCCGGGGTCTGCTGGTATTCACCGAGCTGCCGGGCTGGCAGCACATCGGGGATGACAACTGGAAGGACGCCGCCTGCGAGATGCTGCGAGAGATGCTCTTGCAGAACCGCAGCCACCCCAGCATCATCCTGTGGGGCGTGCGCATCAACGAGAGCGTGGACGACGATGCCTTCTACACCCGCACCAATCAAATTGCCCATCAGCTGGACCCCAGCCGCGCCACCTCCGGTGTGCGGTATCTGGAAAAAAGCCATCTGCTGGAGGATGTCTACGCCTACAACGATTTTTCCCACAACGGCACAACGCCCGGTGCAAAGCCCAAAAAGGACGTGACCCCCGATATGGGCAAGGCGCTGCTCATCTCGGAGTGCAACGGTCACATGTACCCCACCAAAGCCTTTGACGATGGTCCCCATCGGCAGGAGCACGCCTTGCGGCACGTCCGGGTACAGAACGCCGCCTACGCCAGCGGGGAGCACGCAGGGTGCTTCGGCTGGTGTATGTTCGATTACCAGACCCACAAGGACTTTGGCTCTGGCGACCGCATCTGCTACCACGGCGTGCTGGACAGCTTCCGCAACCCAAAGCTGGCGGCGGCGGTCTATGCAAGTCAGGGCGATACTGACCCGGTGCTGGCGGTCAGCTCCTCCATGGACATCGGCGATAACCCCGCCGGGCAGCTGGGCACGGCCTATGTTTTCAGCAATGCCCAACAGGTAAGGCTTTACAAAAACGATGTGTTCGTCACCGCCCTGCGCCAAAGCGAGTGGACGGCGCTGCCCCACCCTCCCTTTGTGATGGACGATCCCATTGGCGAGCTGCTGGAAACGCAGGAGCATTTTTCGCCGTCCAAAGCGGCCGCTGTGCGGGACTGCCTGCTGGCTGCCGGGAAATACGGCTTGGCAGGACTGCCGCTGGCCTACAAGGTCAAATTCGGCTGGTGTATGCTGCACTACAAAATGACCTTTGAGGATGGCGTAGCCCTCTACGGCAAGTACGTCGGCAACTGGGGCGGCGAGGCTACCCGCTGGCGGTTCGATGCCGTACAGGACGGCAACGTGGTGCGCAGCGTGACCCTTTGCCCCAGCGCAAAGCTGCACTTGGAAGTCAAGGTCAGCCGGACGGCTCTTCGGGAAAAAGATACTTACGATATGGCGGCTGTCCGGGTGCGCATTCTGGACGAGAATGGCACCCCTGCCCCCTACGCACAGTTCCCGGTGCAGTTTGCGGTGGAGGGCAGCGCTGCCCTTGTGGGTCCACAGACCGCCGTTGCCGAGGGCGGCATGACCGGAACCTATCTGCGCACCGTGGGCACTGCCGGAGAAGCCCTGCTGACCGTTTCTGCCCCGCAGACCCAGCCCGTTGTGCTGCGGTTCACCATTGAAAAGGAGGACGCTGTATGGAACTGACCCTGAAACAGAAAACCGCATTTGGTATTGGTGCCGTGGGCAAGGATATGGTATATGCCCTGTCGGCTTCTTACGTCATGTATTATTATCAGGATGTGCTGGGGCTTTCGGCCAGCTTTGTGGGGCTGGTGCTCATGGCAGCCCGGTTCTTTGATGCCTTCAACGACCCCTTTATGGGAGTTCTGGTGGCAAAGACCCGCACCCGCTGGGGACGCTTCCGTCCGTGGATCTTTTCCGGAACGCTGCTCAATGCGCTGGTACTCTACGCCCTGTTTGCCGCCCCGGTGCTGGACGAAGCGGCGTTGATGGTCTACTTCAGCGTGATGTACATCCTGTGGGGCGTCACCTATACCATGATGGATATCCCCTACTGGTCCATGATCCCCGCCGTGACCCGCACCCCAAAAGACCGGGAGAACCTCTCCATGGTGGGGCGCACCTGTGCAGGCGTTGGCTCTGCCCTCATCGCCATGTTCACCATGCTGCTGGTTGGCCTCCTTGGCGGCGACAGCGAGCGCGCTGGCTTCCGCTGGGTGGCATTGATCGTAGCGGCAATTTTTGCAGTGACAGAGCTGGTGTGCTGCATTTCCATGAAAGAAACCACCCCCAGTGAGATGAAGACCGCCACCGTAAAGGAGATGTTCTCCGCCCTGTTCCGCAACGATCAGGCTATGGTAGTGGTAGGCAGCATCGTGCTGATCAACTCGGCGCTGTACCTTACCTCCAACTTCATCATCTATTTCTTCAAATACGACCTTGGCGGTGCAGGTTGGAAAGCCACCTACACCCTGTTTTCCACCGTGGGCGGTGCGGCACAGATTCTTGGCATGATGGTGCTTTACCCCTTGCTGCGCAAAAAGCTCAGCAGCACGCAGGTATTTCAGCTCAGCCTTGTGCTGGCGCTGTGCGGCTACGGCACGCTGCTGGTGTTCTGCCTGACCGGCCTTTCCCATAGCCTTGCCCTGCTGTGCATTCCGGGCGTGGTGGTGTTTGCCTGCAACGGAATGTTGACCGTGCTGACCACCCTGTTCCTTTCCAACAGTGTGGATTACGGCCAGCTTAAGACCGGCCGCCGGGAGGAGAGCGTCATCTTTTCCATGCAGACCTTTGTGGTCAAGGCTGCCTCCGGTGTGGCGGTATTCCTGACCGGCATCGGGCTGGACCTCATCGGTCTTGTGGGCAACACGGAGGAGACCGGCCCGGTGGCAGTACAAAGCGCCGGAACCCTGCTGGGTCTGCGCCTGATGATAACCGTGCTGCCCATGCTGGTACTGGCAGGCGCACTGGTGCTGTTCCGCCGCAAGTTTATTTTGACGGACCAGCGTGCTGCCGAGATCAGCGCACAGCTCCACGGGGAGGAAACGCACCATGACTGAAATGCTGCACTGGTACGCAGAGACCACCGGCGGCGTACAGACAGGCAACTGCACGGTCACGGAGAATGGCGGTGCGGTGCATCTTTCCGCTGACCTGCCCGCCGGGACGCTGAAGGCGGTGCGTGCCGAGATGCCGTGGATGATGGAAGCAGACGAGCGTCTGTTCATGAACGGCTACCAGACATGGACCTACAGCCCGGAGCTGGACCGGAACGGCAAGCTGCGCGGCACCGACCACATCCCCGGCTTTCTGCGCAAGAAATACGCCTTTGACCGCTACGGCGATTATCATTTTGCGCCTTATGGGCATCAAAAGGGGCAGAGCCACGGCTTTTCCTACTGCTATTTCCGCAAGGGCACACAATTCCGGCTGGTGGCATCGCTGGACGAGAAGCCGGGCTACACCATCCTCCGCTACGACAGCGGCAAAGCCCTGCTGACGCTGGAGCGTGACTGCGCCGGGGTGGAGCATCCCGGCGGCAGTTTCCCACTCCTTGACCTGTTTTTTGCCGAGGGCGGCGAGACCGAGGTGTTCGACGGCTGGTTTCAGGCTATGGGCATCAAGCCCCGGACTGAAAAGAAGCTGGCAGGCTATTCCAGTTGGTACAACCGCTATCAGGACATCACCGAGGATACCATCCGGGAGGATCTGACCGGCTGCCGCAGCCTGCTTTGCCCGGGAGACCTGTTCCAGATCGACGATGGCTGGGAGCCGGAGGTGGGCGACTGGCTGGAAACAGATGCACAGAAATTCCCCCACGGGCTGAAAGGCATGGTGGAGGAAATTCATGCCACTGGCTTTCAGGCCGGGCTATGGCTTGCACCTTTTGTGTGCGAAAAGGACTCTGCCCTTTTCCGGCAGCACCCGGACTGGCTGCTGAAAGTGGACGGTGCGCCGTGGTGCTGCGGCTGCAATTGGAGTAGTTTCTATGCGCTGGATCTCGACAATCCGGCCGTGCTGGACTATCTGCGCCGGGTATTTGACCGGGTGCTGAACGACTGGGGCTTCGACCTTGTCAAGCTGGATTTTCTGTATGGCGCTGCCCCCTTTGGCAACGCCCGCGAGAGCCGGGCGGGCAGAATGTACCATGCTATGGAGCTTTTGCGCACATGGTGCGGGCAAAAGCAGATTCTCGGCTGCGGCGTACCGGTGATACCGGCTTTCGGGCTGGTGGATTACTGCCGTGTCAGCTGTGACGTAGGGCTGGACTGGGACGATGTGTGGTATATGCGCCTGTTCCATCGGGAGCGGGTGTCCACAAAGCAGGCCATCAACAACACGCTATTCCGGCGGCAGCTCAATGGCCGTGCCTACGGCAGCGACCCGGATGTGTTCTTCCTCCGGGAGGAAAACTGCAAGCTGACGGCAGAGCAAAAACGCACCCTTGCCACGGTCAATGCCCTGCTGGGCAATGTGTTCCTTACCTCGGATATGCCGTCTCACTACACGGATGCGCAGCGGGCAGAGTACCGCCGTCTGCGCACCCTCTTTGAGCACGCCACGCAGGTGCAGGCAGAAGCGGAAAACGACCGTCTCTATATCCGGTATCTGCTGGACGGAACTCCACAAAAATTATGTTTCGACCTGTTCTGACAGTGCGAACGAACCACAACAAAACAACAACACCCGCCCGTGTACTGTGCTTTGCACACAATACACAGGCGGGTGTTTTGCTGTTCTTCCGGTACGATCCTCAGTTTTCCAAATACAGCTTAAGTCTGTGCAGCACCGGCGGTGTCACATCCTGCGCTCAAGGTTCTGTCGGAACAGCTCATACGCTGCCCGCATCTCCTCCGGCAAACACTTCAAGGTCTCTGCCCGCAATTCCTGCGGCATCCCGTAAAAGGCTTCGGCAATGCCGCCGGTAATGCAGGCAAGGGTGTCGCTGTCGCCGCCGAGGGAGACCGCATTGCGCAGGGTATCCTCAAAGCCGGTGCGTGCCAGAAAAATCGCTGCCGCCGTGGCCTGTGCGCCCTTGATGCCCTCCGGGTGGTTGTGGGTGACCTCGGCAGTCACCTTTGCCATCTCCAGCGTTTTGTCCAGCGTATCGAACAGCCAGCCAGCCGCCGCCACCCGCATGGCGGAGCCGTTGCCAAAGCTGCCGTAGGGCTGCGGATGCTCCGCACGCAGCCATCGACCAAACATCCCACCGTAACCGGCATGTTGCACGCAAAAACAGGCTCCTGCAAGCGTTAACCACTGGCAGGAGCCCGTTTATTTCTTACAGCTTCGTCATCCACAGACCATGCAGGTTGCAGTAAGCGTAGACCGCCACCGGCTTTTCGCTGCCCAGTTCAAACACCGCCTTGGGTGCCTGACCGGGGGTAAGATAGCGGAGCTGTCCGCCGTTTTCCGTCTCCACAAAGAGCCACTGGATGTGGTGCACATCCACCATGGGGTGCTCCACCGCACCCACCGTAACCGTGAGGGTGCTGCCGGAAAGCTCTGCCACCGGCAGATGCTTTTCGCCGCTGGCTTCCACGGTGTTGGGGAGCAGCTCCTTCATCTTCTCGCCGCAGCAGAGCAGCGGAACCCCTGCGTTGTGGATGGTGGTGACCAGATTGCCACAGTGCTCACAGATATAAAACTTTGCCTTCATATTCAAATCCTCCATCGGAATGTTGTTGGTGTTTTCTATGGCTATATGATAACATTTCCTAGTTAGATTTTCTGTGACCGGGTCACGCAAGGCTGCCTTGTGCTAGAGGGATACTCTCAGCTTCCCATGGCAATAAGCACCAGCACGACCACCACCGCAATAGCGATAAGGCAGCCGCTGCCGCTGCCGTCTCCACCACCATCGCCGCCATTGTTGTGGTTCCCACCGCCACCGCCGGACGAGCCGCCGAAGTTGCGGTTGAAAGCCGTCATGTACTGGGCATAGCCCGTGTCACCGGCACGGTAAGGGCGAATACCCGCAGGGAACGACAAAGCAGTCATTGCATGAACCAGCTTCACTCTTGGCGTGAGCCGGATGAAAAACTAGAAGGGTCGTTTTTCTTGACTTCGACCCGGCAGAAGAGTATACTCCGTGGCAGTGAAATATTCGGCTATGACGAGAAAGAGTACCCGGAAAGAATGCTGCAGAGAGCTGCCGGATGGTGCAAGGCAGTGCAGGGCGTCCGTGGGAAGATCCTCTCCGAGCTTTCCGGCTGAATGGGCGGCATCTGCGCCCCAGTAAGCGGGAACGGCAGGCCCCCGTTATCACGGGCCGCGCATTGTTGGATGCGCACTGAGGGGCCGGGCTTTGCACCGGCAATAAGAGTGGTACCGCAGAGGAGTTTATGCGCCTTTGTCTCTTACGAACCGTAGGGGACAAAGGCGTTTTTGTTTGCGGGAAAGCCATTTTCCGGATGTTTCATTGCCTTTGCATCCGCAAAAATAAGTGTTTTGAAAAAGGAGATTTCATCATGAAAACATTGGAAAAAGTAAGCGACTTTGTAGGCAAGTACATGGCCGCCATCGTCATTGTGGTAGCGGCACTGGCGCTGCTGTTCCCCGGCACCTTCAGTGTGGTAAAGACCGCATGGGTCAACACCCTGCTGGGCATCGTCATGTTCGGCATGGGTCTCACCCTGAAGCCGGAGGACTTCAAGGTAGTGTTCAGCCGCCCGAAAGACGTGATCATCGGCTGCATTGCCCAGTTCACCCTGATGCCCTTTCTGGCATGGGCGCTGACCCAGCTGTTCCACCTGCCCACTGAGCTTGCCATCGGCGTCATCCTTGTGGGTACCTGCCCCGGCGGCACCTCCTCTAACGTGATGACCTATCTGTCCAAGGGCGACGTTGCACTGTCCGTCGGCATGACCGCAGTTTCCACCGTGCTGGCGCCCTTCCTCACCCCGCTGCTCACCCTGCTGTATGCCGGCCAGCGCGTGAATGTGAACCCTGTAAATATGTTCCTGTCCATCGTCAAGGTGGTGCTGGTGCCCATCGCACTGGGCTTTGTGGTCAACCACTTCTTCCATGCCTTCACCCAGAACGCCGTCCGTGTGCTGCCGCTGGTCTCCACCACCGCCATCGTGCTCATCATCTGCGCTGTTGTGTCCGCAAACTCCGCCAAGATCATGACCAGCGGCCTGCTGATCCTTGCCGTGGTCATCCTGCACAACCTGCTGGGCTACCTCACCGGCTTTGGCGTGGGTAAGCTGCTGAAGCTGGATTCCACCAAGTGCCGTGCAATTTCCATCGAGGTCGGAATGCAGAACTCCGGTCTGGCCACCTCTCTGGCTGCCGCCCACTTTGCACAGTATCCGCTGGCAACCATCCCCGGTGCGGTGTTCTCTGTGTGGCATAACATTTCCGGTGCCGTCCTCGCCAACTTCTTTGCCCGCACCGCCGAGAAGAAGGACTGAGTTACTACATACCATAAGGGGCTGCTGCACAAGGTCCGTTCCCTGTGCAGCAGCCCCTTTTTTCAGTACAAAATTCTGGAGACGTGATGTTCCTGCTTGCCCAGATATGGTTTGCGCCCCAGCCAATGCCGGTATCTTCGATCACCGTCGCACGGCTGGCGTCGATCTCGCCGCTCTGGACTTTTTGGCCCAGATAGCACGTACATTTTATCTGTGATATAGACAACAAAAAAGAGTGGCAGCATTTCAAGCTGAAACGCTGTCACTCTGTAAGAGCTACGTAATGACTGACGATTATCCTTCTACTTTGACCGTAGCACGATCGCTCTTTGCGTTTCCATCCGCATCCAGCGTGATATGCACAAAATGTTCCGGCTTATCATAATCCTTTGTCTCGCCGTCATCGGTATAGTATTCATAGGATGCACCATCGGGAGCATAGGCAAGCAGACGCAGATCTGCAAAATCCACATCGGCAACGCTCTGGATCTTTTTGCCGTCCTTGGCAAGGGGCAGAAGGTGTCCCTTGCGCATAAAGAACACCACTTCATCCAGCTCCACCGGAATGTAATGATGGCCTGCCGGCAGCACGCTGGTTTCGATGCGGTTGCTTTCGCTGCACTTTACCCGCACCTGCAGCATCTCCTCCGGCAGATAAACGTACCGACCTCGGGCATTTTGCTCATATACCGGGGCAATCAACAGGCTTTCACCGATCATCACCTCATCCTCTACCCGGCGGGCAAAGTCGTCCTCCGGGAAGGCGAACGCCAACGGCATACAGTACATGCCGTCGTGCAGGGCAGCTTTCATGTACTCGCTGTAAATGTAGGGCAGCAGCAGGTAGCGCAGCTGTAAAATACCGGCAAAGGCGGCCTTGTTCTTAAAGCGGTAGGGCTCCTGCCGGCGGGTGTCCTTGGCAGAGTGGTTCCGCAGCAGCGGAGAGAAGATGCCCATGCCGTACCAGCGCAGCACCAGATCCTCCGTGGTATTGCTGCCAAAGCCGCCAATGTCGGGGCCTTCGTACAGGAAGCCGCACATATTCAGGGAGGGCATCATGCGCAGCGCAAGCAGAATGTGGCTCCACCAAGAATGGTTGTCGCCGGTCCAGATGCCGCCATACCGGTGCATCCCGATGCAGGCAGAACGGGAGTATATCAAAATGCGCTTGTCCGGCTCCAGCCGCTCGAAAGCCTCGCCTGCAGCACGGGTCATGTTATAACCAAAAAGATTATGTACCTTGTCGTGCCGCATACGCCCCTGTTTGGTGTTGTGGTAGAACATCTTATAATCGTTTTCGTTGTTGGAAAGCTCTGCCACCATGCCGGTAAAAGCAGCAAAGCTGGAAATATCCAGATTTTGCTTGTTGTATTCCCCAATTTTAGCAAAGGTCTTTTTCAGTCTTTCCTCTGCGTAGAAGATAGCAGGCTCGTTCATATCATTCCAGAAGCCCTCGATCCCCTGATCCAGCAGAACTTTATATTGACTGCCAAACCAAGCACGGGCTTCCGGGTTGAGCATATCGGGGAAGTGTACCCGTCCCGGCCACACACCGGCTACAAAGGGGGTGCCATCCTGATTCGTGCAGAAGTAGCCGTTTTTCACGCCCTCCTCGTACACATCATATCCCTCTTCGACCTTGACTGCTGCATCGATGATGGGGACAAGATGGATGCCCTGCGCTTTCATCTCGGCGGCAAAGTCTGCAAAACGCGGGAAGCGCTGCGCATCCACCGTAAAGTCCTTGTAACGCTCCATGTAATCAATATCCAGAACCACAGCGTCCAGCGGCATATGATTGGCACGGTAATTTGCCACCACCTCGCGGACCTCGTCCTCGTTCATGTAGCTCCAGCGGCTCTGGGCGTTGCCAAAAGCCCATTTGGGCGGAATATAACTGCGCCCCACCAACTGGCGGAACTGGTGCACAATATCGGTCAGGCTCTCGCCCTCAATGATGTAGAGATCGTAATTTTCCTCGGCCACCGTGATGCGTAAGGTATCCATGTCGGTGTAGCCGCAGTCAAAGGTGACCTTGCCCGGGTAGTCGATAAAAACGCCAAATGTATCCTTGCCGGACACGATCATAAAATTATAAGCACCGTACAGCGAGGATTTGCCCTCGGTATGGTTGCCGTCATCGGAGCATTTGCTTTCGTACACCCACCCGCGCTTGTTGATACCACGGACGTTTTCGCCAAGACCATACAGAATATCCTGCGGCTCCATGGCATAGGAGAAACCATCCGGCTCCTTGGTCAGATAGGGTATCGTTTCCATCATGGGCAAAAAAGAACCCACTACACTTTCGGTATCAAACGGTTGACCGTATTGCTTTTTGTAGATCATAGCAAAACATCTCTCCTCTGTTTTTTGAATCGTCACAGTGTAAAACGTACCAACGTATTTTTGATGGACAATTAAGGAACTCTGACGTTGGCTGGAGCAATTGGGGCTTCAGCCTTATTTTCAACCCAATCGCTGCGGTTGTGCAGCTATTTCAATACAAGATCCTTGAAACGTGATGTTCCTGTTTGCCCAAATATCACGCGCCTTTCTGCAATGCACAGATCACAGCCACTGTTTCAGCACATCGTTCAGCTTATTCAAATCAAGCGGTTTGGCGATATGCTCGTTCATGCCGGTGTTCTTTGCCAGTTGCACGTCCTCGGCAAAGGCATTTGCCGTCATGGCAATGATGGGCACTTTGCCCCGGCTGCCGGCAAGGGCACGGATCGCAGCAGTGGCTTCGTAACCATTCATGATGGGCATCTGGATGTCCATAAAAATGAGATCGTACCACTTTTCTGGCGCTTCCATCACCTTTTCGACTGCAATTTTTCCGTTTTCGGCGCTGTCGATGGTCACGCCCGTCATGCCTATGATCTCGGTTGCGATCTCACGGTTCAGCTCGTTATCCTCCACAAGAAGGATCCGCTTACCCGCATAGTTTTCCTTCGCAAAGTCTTCCAGATAGCTCCGGGCGTTTTCCTCCTTCTTCCCGGATGTAAACTGCCGCAGAGTTGCCGTCAGACGGGAACGGAACAGTGGTTTTGCCATAAACGCATTCACGCCCGCCGCTCTGGCTTCTTCTTCGATCTCGCTGAAATCAAAGGAAGTCAGGATGATGATCGTGACATCTTCTCCTACCCGTTCCCGGATTTTTCTGGCGGTTGCAATACCGTCCATTTCCGGCATCTTCCAGTCCAGAATCACCGCAAAATAGTCACTGTTGGTCTCATGACGCGCATAGCAGCGCTCCACAGCTTCCTTACCGGTCAGGACCCATTCGCCCGCTATGCCGATCTCCTGAAGGGTTGCAACGGTGCTTTCGCAGCAGGTCTTGTCATCGTCCACGACCAGTACCGGCAGATCGAGCAGTTCTTTTTCCTGTTCCTTCTCGTTCTTCTGAAGCTTCAGATAGACCGTGACCGTGATCTTCGTTCCCTTGTTGGGAGCGCTTTCGACCTGAATGTCACCATTCATCAGGTTGACGATGTTTCTTGCAATGGCCATGCCAAGACCGGTGCCCTGCACCTTGGTCGTCCGGTGATCGTCTGCCCGGCTGAACGGCTCGAACATGATCTTCTGGAATTCCGGCGTCATACCGATGCCGTTGTCCTCGATGGAAAACTCGTAGCAGCCAAGCTCCGAGAAGCCGTTCGGTTTTTCCTTGATCGTAAGGGTGATGTTTCCTCCATCCGGGGTGTACTTGACGGCGTTGCTCATCAGGTTCACAAAGACCTGCTGGATGCGCAGGCTGTCGCCGCAGACAGCTTCGTGCTCAATGTGCTCAATATGGACTTCGAGCTGATGTTTGTGCTCGTCGATTGCCGGTTTTGTGATGGTGAGCAGGTTATCGACCAGCTCCGGCAGGCTGAAATCCTCCTCGGCAAGGCTTATTCGTCCGCTCTCGATTCTGGCCATATCCAACACTTCATTGATCAGTCCCAACAGATGACGACTCGATTTTGTGATCTTGCCAAGGCACTCGACCACCCTGTCCTGACTCTCGATATTCGCACCCGCAATGGCGGTCAAGCCAACGATTGCATTCATCGGTGTACGGATATCATGGGACATATTGGAGAGGAATTCCGTCTTGGCGCGGCTTGCGTTTTCCGCCGCCCGGTACGCATCCTTCAGTGCCTTATGGGATTCGATCTCAGCCTTTTTCTCCTGTGACACATCCATAGATGCCAACAGTGCTTTGACCAGCTTTGTACCATCCCACTCCAGCGGAATGAAGGAACCGATCTTATAGGTGTTTTCGTCTATGGAGCAGTATTCAAATTTGTAGATGTCGTTCTCGCCCTGCAGATTCTTTCGGATATTTTCCGGTGAGAACAATGCGTCTATCGCCGCCAATGGCTCCAACGTCTTATACCTTACAGCCACCTGCTCCACAAAACCATGGTAGGTTCCCGTCGGCGCGTATATCATTTCACCTTGCAGATTATAGAACCGATACCGGTCATTCTCCAGATCGCAGACGACAAAGCGGTCCAGCAGACGCACCATACTCTTGATCAAAAGATCCATCGATGCGTTATCTGAGGCCATCTGCATCCGCCGGGCCGTCTCTGCTTTGGACTCTGTGATGTCCCGCAGAAAAATCATCGCATATTCGGAATCTTCGATCTCACCGCGCATGACCACGTTGCTGACCCATCGTTCTTCCCCATTCAGAACGATGCGGCACTCCTGCCGCAGCTCCGTCTCAAGCCCCTTTAATTTTTCCGTGATGTAGGCGCGATTGTAGAAATCCGTTACAGACTTTTTGTCCTCTTCAACCACATAGTTGTCCACAAAGAATCTGACCAGTCCATCCCATGTGTGGTTCTGCTCAAAGGCCGTCATCAAAGAAGGCTCCACTTTGAACGTATCAAAGGTGTTCTTTTCCAGATTTACATAGTATTCGCAGAGGTTTGCGCTGGTAAATGCACGGTGAAATGCCGCTGCCCGCTGCGCCTGCATCCGGCTTCTTTTTTCCGCGTCAATGTTGCTGATGATTCCGGCAATTCGATTGGCCGAGCCATCCAGACGGCGTATCACCTCCGCCGATGTCCGGAACCACTGGTATTGGCCATCCTGCATTTTCAGTCGGTACTCAACATTATATTTTGTAGTATTGGTTTTGTCCGCAATCGTTTCCAAAAGCAGCTGCATTACCCGGTCATAGTCCTCCGGGTGCAGAAGGTTCGACCACGAATCCAGCTTGTTCGGAAAATCCAGAATGTCATGATATCCAAGGATCTGCCGGAACGCATGGCTCCAGTTCACATGAACGATCTCACCGTTTTCATTGCACTCAAAATACCATAGTGCAGAATGGATGGATTCATTAACCAGCGCAAGGTTCTCATACGCCCAGTTCATCTGTACTGACATGATCCAGATCGGTGTTCCATCCGTATCGACTGCATCTTTTTTGTAGAGACGCACATAGACGGGAGCCCCATCTGCCGTGAGGAACTGGCTTTCTCCTCCGCCCTGAATCTGACGAAAGCGTGCATTGTCAAGGAATGCGGCATCTCTCTTATAGAAAAGATTCTTCAGCGAACCCTTTGTCTGCTCCATCAGGGATGCATAGCTGTGGTTCAGATTATGCAGCAACAGATCACTGACCGACAGGATCGACAATTCGGCATCATAGTACCCGGTAATGGTTCCGACACCGCCATTATGATAGATCGTCTCCTGCATGGCCTGAAATGCATTTTTCCCCAGCCTTACCGTATCGGAAGTGTAGATTTTATCTGTAAGTCTTCTATCGAATTTCATTTTCATCCTCGTAGGGTTTTGATTCTGCTGCGCACTTCAATTCTGCTATGTCTTTTATGGTCAACTGGCATACTGATTTGTGATCAAGCTTGTACAGTATAACTAGTATAGTATACTTGCGCAGCGTTTCGATTTCAAGCGCTAATTGGCATTGGCTGTGTAAAAAAGAGAGGCCAATCTGCGTAAAAATTTGCGCAAGTTGATCCCTGTACTTTTCCACAATCCGGCTATCCGTATAGACAGTCATCTTGCGATGCGGTATACTCGAACCAGATCAACATTTTCAGGAGGAAAATCATGGCGGGAGAAAACAACAAGGTCGTTATTGTTACCGGCGGAAGCTCCGGCATCGGACGGTGCACGGCATCTGCGCTGAAAGAGAACGGCTGCATCGTCTATGAGTTCAGCCGCAGAAATATCCCTATGGAGGGTGTCACCCATCTGTCTGTCGATGTGACCGATGAAGATGCGGTCAACGCCGCTGTGCAGCAGGTCATCCAAAAAGAAACTAAAATCGATGCAGTGATCAACTGTGCAGGCTTTGGCATTTCCGGTGCGGTGGAGTTTACGTCCATGGAGCAAGCCAAAGCGCAGTTTGATGTGAACTTTTTCGGGACAGTCACTGTAAATAAAGCAGTTCTCCCCTTCATGCGCCATCAAGGGAAGGGGCATATTGTGAACATCAGCTCTGTTGCTGCCGTAGCGCACATTCCGTTCCAGACCTTCTACTCTGCAAGCAAAGCCGCCGTTTCTTCTTACTCTTACGCTCTGGCAAACGAAGTCAAGCCCTACGGCATCCATGTTACCGTCGTAGAATTGGGTGACATCTGCACCGGATTTACAAAAGCACGTCAGAAAAGCATTCTCGGCGATGATGAATACGGTGGACGTATCTCCCGGAGCGTCAGTCAGATGGAGCAAGACGAGCAAAACGGCATGGACCCGGCACGCATTGGACGGTACATCGCCGGTATTGTGGAGAAAAAGAACCCGGCAGTCGTTTATGTTGCCGGTGCACAGTATAAATTCCTGAGCCTTTTGTGCAAGCTCCTGCCTGCCGCAGCACGCGGAAAGATCGTGGGGAAAATATACGGGTAACAGGCGCATTGCTCCGCAAAGCTGCTATATCCGTATTTTGTGGACAACGAAGCAGAGTTGTTCTCCCCGGAGTCCGGAAAAAAGGCAAGCCCTCCTTCATAAATTACAGTAACCGTTTATGATACTATGGGGAGGGGTCGGCATGTTTTTATCTCTTCTGCAATTTTTTGCCACAAAGTTTCTGGTTCTGGCGCTTCATCTGGAAAGCGGCAGCTTTCCGCGGCCCCTCTCTGCCCGGGAGGAAACCGAAGCCTTTTCCGCACTGCGTGCCGGTGACCCTGCCGCACGGGAAAAGCTGATCCGGCACAATCTGCGTCTGGTGGCACACATCGTAAAAAAATACTACGCCCTGCCCGGCGATCAGGACGACCTTATTTCCATCGGCACCATCGGCCTGATGAAAGCAGTGGATACTTTCGACTCTGCCCGTCGGGCACGCTTTTCCACCTACGCCAGCCGGTGCATTGAAAATGAGATCCGGATGCAGTTCCGCCGGAACCGCAAAACCGGCGGGACCGTCTCGCTGCAGGAAGCGCTGGAATCAGATGGTGACTCTGCGCTGACGCTGGCCGATGTGCTGCAGGACAGCTTCTGCATGGAGGACACCTGCGAAACGCAGGACGATATTCGCCGGATGCGGCAGCTGCTGGACGGCCTGCCCGCCAGGGAGCGACAGATCATTCTGCTGCGGTATGGTCTTTCCGGCCAGCCGCCGCTGACCCAGCTGGAAACTGCAAAACTGCTGGACATCAGCCGCAGCTATGTTTCCCGTCTGGAAACTCATGCGCTGGAACTTCTGCGCCAGCGGTGGGATGTTCCGGGTACAAAAACAGCGCAGAGGTGAACGGTGTGCTCACCCCTGCGCCATGCAGTCAGCTATCCAGAATTTTCAACTGCAGTTCGTCCAATTGTTCAAAAGTATACAGTCGATTCAGCGCTTCCACCAGCTCCTTTTTGGAAAGACGCGGCGGCAGGCCCAGCGCGTTCAGAAGCTTTGCCTTGCGCTCGGCGCTGCCCGGCCTGCCGGAAAGCCCCCACTCGTAGAGGTCGGTATAGGTGATCTGCCGTCCTTCCGGGCGGGCCGCTGCGGCACCCGCCTCAGCGCCAAGGGCATCCCGCAGCGCCTGCAGAACGATGGCATCGTCCACACCCTCGACCCCCAGCAGGCCCTCCTTGCCGGGCTGCTCCTTGCGCTTTTCCTTGCCGTGGATCGCGGGCACGTAAGCCTGAACCACATTCTTTTCTCCCACCAGATTGGTGATGTAGGTGCGGATGCGGAAGCCTGCCGCGTCCGAATCCGTCAGCAGGATCAGGCCGTTTTTCTGCGCCAGCGCTTTGAACAGCTGCTGGCGCTTTTTGTCTTTGTAAATGCCAAATCCATCCGTCAGCAGGATCATGGCATCGGTCAGGTGCGCAAGGCGGGCGGCATCGTATTTGCCCTCCACGATCAGCACCCGGCTGGTATGGATCATTTCGTTTTCCTTCATCGTCCGCTCCCCGCCAATGCCAACCGACACAGCGCTGTTTCCAGCAGGATCTGGTCATCGGTAGGCTGGCTTTTCAGGCTCTGGTCCAGTTCCAGCAGCACCTGCATACAGTTTTCGATCTGGCCCAGCGTGTAATGCGAGGCTGTTTCGGCCGACCGCTTGAGCCGGTAATCACTGCCCTTATAGCCAAAATCCTTGAATACCGTGCTGTAATTTTTCCGTTTTGCTGCCCCCAGCTTGACCCGGTACAGATCCACATAGCTGCCGATCATGGCCGCTGTAATGGCAATGGGCTCCTGCTGCAGGCGCAGCAAAGTCTGCAGCTTTTTGCAGGCACCTGTGGCGTTTTTGGCCGTGATCATGCGGATCATCTCGAACACGTCTGCTTCCAGACTGACCGTGCCCATTTCCGCCACCATCGCTGCCGTGACCGTCTGATACCCGGACAATGCACAGAGCTTGTCCACCTCATTTTCCAAAAGGAACGGATCCTCGCCGCAGCGCTCCAGCAGCGCCGCCGCTGCGCCGTCCGGCAGGGTGGTTTTCTGCTCCTTTGCGCGATCGATCATCATCATTTTCAGTTCAAAGGGCTTGGGCTTAGCCAATTCTTCGGTGTAGCCAAGCGCCTTGCACTGCGCGATCAGCTTCTGTGCGCGCTTGCCTGTTTTGAGCTTGCTGCGCTCCAGTTCAAACACGCTGCCCAGCACCACCACAGCATTTTCCAGACTGGAAAGGGTGCTGTTCAACTCTTCCAGATCCTTGTCACTGTAAGCTGCAGGGTCGATCTCCGGCAGCACCACCACACGCCGGGTGCCAAAAAATGAGATGGAACCGTGGCATCCTCGTCGCTGTCTGCGGTCAGGATGCGGGTGGCCGCTGCCACGGCCTGCCGCACCAGATACCGCTCACTGGAATAAAAATAGTAAACCGGGCAGCCCTTGTCCGCCAACTGCCGGAGTTTTGTCTCGGTCGCCATGCAGGCACCTCCCTTCTCTTATGGTGTTGTTCTATTGTACCACACTCTGCCCGGATTGCAAAGCATCACTCCGTTTTCAGCCCGCCGTGCCGCCGCAGGCTGATGGATGCCGCCAGTTCTTTTCTGTTGTCCATCCAGTCATAGCTGCGCAGGGCCAGAACATTTTTATACTGCACAGCATCCGGCTTTGCAGGGGATGCCAGCAACCACTGCACTGTGACCTGTTTTGCCAGTTCTACAGTTCCATTGACCACGGCAAACTGCCGGTTGCCCACAGTCAGCCGCACAAGACAGCCATTCCGGGTACGCAGCATTTCCACCAGAGCCGGTGTGCACCGCAGCTTTTGTGCTGTGTTCACCGCCATTTCTGCTGCCGGAAGTGTCCGCTCTGCTTCCAGTGTACAGGCCGTTTTAGGGTTTGTGCGCAGGTCTGCCACAAGCTCCACAGTCTGCACGCCCCGCCGGGCAAGCTGGTTTTCCACTGCGTTCTGGGCAGAAGCTCCGCCCCGGAACAGCACCACGGCGGTATCGTTCTGGGTGACGACCACTGCTGGCGCGTTGGCGCTGCCTACAAGGTCGATGTGCACCACATCCCGGCTGAGAGCATTGCCCAGCCCGATGGAAACAGCTGCCGCCAGCAGGATGCATGGCCCTGCCACCCGCAGCCGTACCCGCCAGTGGAACGCCAGCCAGCACAACAGGATCAGCACCAGACACACGATGGCTGCATAGGCCGTATCGAAGTAGATTCCCGCGCCCGGTTTTGCAGAGATCCAGACGGCCCAGCGGTCGAGCAGGCCGGTCAACGCCGCAGACGCTGCGGACAGCACCCCATACAGCGGAGCAAGAGCGGGTACCAGGCCGGCAAAGGCCGTGCCAAGGCCCAGCAGCATCATGGGCTGGATGAGCCACAGCACCGCCACACTGGATGCCACCGCATAAATGCTCACACTCAGCCCGCGCAGCACCAACACCGGGAATGTGGCCACCGAAGCACAAAACGAGATGCAAATGCTTTCCGCAAGGCTCCAAAGACGTTCCGGCAGTTTGAAATACCACGGCCGTTTTACCGGGTTCTTTGCTTTCTTCCAGAAGCGGCGGTACCATGCATCCCGGGCGCGGCGGATGCACACACCGCCTGCCACCGTGCCCACCACCGCCGCAAACGAAAGTTCAAAGCCGATATCGCACACTGCATAGCTGTTGCCTGCGGTCATAACGATACCTGCCACCGCCAGAGAGGTAAGGGTATCCGGCGGGCCGTACAGCCACACACCCAGTGCACCGACCCAGACCGCCACTGCGGCGCGGCATACCGAGGGTGTGAAGCCGGTCACGCCCATCAGCAAAAAGGCCAGCAGACTTCGGAATACCGCCCGGCGTCTGCGCCTGCGGTAACTCTGCTCCCACTCGTAGGGCAGGAGTGTGCTGAGGATATCACCGCACAAAATGGACACATGCATTCCGCTTACCACCAGCACATGGACAAGACCCGCGCCCCGGTAGGCGCTGCGCATGGCCGAAGACAGATAACTCCGGTCGCCGGTAGTCATGGCAGCCAGCACACCGCCGGTCTTGCCGTCCATACGGCGGCGCAGCGACGCACTGAGCCTTTGCTGCAGGCGGTGGGTTCGGGCGCGGAAGCTGCCGCTTTCGCCCAGAACTGTAAGCTCCGGCCCGTCCTCGTCCATTTCCGCCTGCAGAGCGATGCCGTCCGCATACAGGCTGACCCGGCTTCCGGATGCCGGGGCCGACAGTATAAATCTTCCCTGCACCCTTTCCCCGGCTTTGCACTCCGGCAAAGCACTGCACTCCACCCGGAAGGATTCCGCGCTGCCGTTCACTTTCTCTACATGCAAAACCGCATCCACGATACCGGGATCGTAGGAATCCGCCGTGCTTTCCACCTCTGCGGTCAGCATCAGCGGACGGCCTGCATATTGCACACGGATGCGCTCCAGCCGGTTTGCCGTGTGCAGCACCGATGCCATACCCACAGCAGTACCCAGCAGGATGCAGAGCGCTGCTTTGCGGGCAGCATCAAAGATGCACAGCACCAGACAAACGGCAACAAAAAATGCCGCAAACGGCACAAAAAGTTCCGTTTGCGGCAAAAAAACGCACACTAACTCCACACCCAGCATTCCAGCGCAGAAAACGCAGAGCGGGCGTCGCATTGCAGCTTAGTGGAAGAACAGGGGCAGCGGCTCCAGGAAGATGATATCCTTGCGCTCAGCTGCATCGCCCTCGGCCAGAACAGCGGCCTGGCCCACGATGGTGCACTGGGTCTGCTCTGCCAGTGCGTCCAGCGCCTTCAGGGAGCCGCCGGTGGAGATGACATC
>OIAA01000369.1_pt1 | contig 19622 bp, 18 predicted proteins | sample 1580591 | NCBI WGS metagenome assembly OIAA01 (sample SAMEA3882556, study PRJEB24775) | human gut metagenome | biome: human-associated habitat; feature: intestine environment; material: feces | place: Netherlands | collected 2009/2010
TCCCGCCCGGAGGGCTTTTTCATTCATAGGACGTAATTTCCTATGAATGAAAAAAACGGATATTTCCAGGAACTGGAAATATCCGCCACCAATCATGTCTGACCTCATCCGACACACAAACAGCTATCTTTCTTTACTGTCCGATATCTTACCTCTGTAACGTGAGGACACGGCATCCGCTACTGACCATACCATCTGGTACGCTGTTCGCTTTGCTCTCGCAAACCCATTCCTTTCATATTCATCTGTCCGTTTCCACCAGCCACGGACTCTCTGTGAGATATCCTATGAAGTACTCTCTTTGCTCAACGATTTAACGTTTCTTTGTTTTTTAAGTTGTTTCGATTTTAGCATGGTAAAGCGGTAGTGTCAAGAACTTTTTATAAAATATCTCCGCTCCGTCTCCATCCCCGGAAACTGCTGTCCGATCTTTTTTTCATAGACCGCCATCAGTACATCCAAATCCGTACGGGTCAAAAGATGCGCTCCGTCGCAGTCTAATGCTTCCTTTACGCACTCTGGTCTGTGGCACACTTCATCCACACTTCCTCCGACTGCGTGAAGTCCCATGACGATCACAACTTTATTGCTCTGTGCATACACCGCCGGCTCCCATGCTTCCGGCGCTTTTGCCGCCTTATGTGCAGCGCCGTCCGCCTCGATCAGGACAACATCCGCCTCTTTGCATACTGCTGTAAGCTGTTTAACGCTTAAAGTTTTAAACTTCTCCGGTTCCATCTTCTGCTGTTCTTCAACAGCATCGTTTCCGGCACATTTTCCAACCGCATAAATCTCTGTTTTTTTATTATCACTTAAAATTGTGCCACACACACAGATCCCGTTTTTTTTCAAAATCCCGGCTACTTCCTCTCGCAGCTTCTCACAACTTTTCTCCCTGCCATCAATGAACACCCGGTCTTTTGGCACATACATATGCGTTGTAGTTGTGATCATGACTTTTTTCCCCTCGTTTACAAACGCTGCAGCATCCTGATAAATGCTGCTGGTCTTTCCGCCGGCTCCGACGTAGGATATGATATAAGACATTTTTTCCCCTTATATTTTTTTATTCAAGCTGATTTACACCACTTTTTGCCAAAATCTTTCTCCGCAGCAACGTATACGCGATCATCATCGCAATTCCCGTCACAACCCACGAAATCGGGTAAATGATCATCAGCACCCAGAATTCGTGCACTCTCTTACAGACTGCAGCGATCAGGCTGTAAAGCGGGTGCTCACTGTCCCCGATGCTCCTTAAGATCGACGAACCAAAATCATAGAGCATGATCTTCGAAAGCCTCTTCCATAAAATACATCCGCGCCCCGAAATCCTGAAAATATCTCACATTCTCATTATATCCATTGCCGGAAAATGCCGGTTTCAACTTCACGCCGCCATACATCAGGGTATCCCCGTATGCCGTAATATTCTCCTTTTCCCCGTCCATTTTCACAAACTTTGCAACCAGATTGTGCGCAATGGAGTCCTGTCTGATATGGATCGGTGATACGGTGTTAACCAGATCCCCGAACTCTTTGACATTATATTTTAAAGAACGGTTATAAAAATGATACTTCTTTTCCTCACAGAGTCCCTGTGGTTTATAGTACCCGAACTGCGTGTTTGGCACGACAAGCTTTTGCATGACGAAGCCGACCGCCTTCGACTGATCCGGCGAGACGCACGTCCATTCCGTCACATTGCTGTCATCATTCCAGAGGACACTGTTTTTTCCAAACGCATTTCCTCTGCCGTTCCCTGTAAAACTCCTGCCGCGGTAAAAAATTCCCTGTTGCAGCACACTGCGCCATTTTTTGTAAAGAATGATCTGCGCTTTGATGGCTTCTGACTCTTCTTTTTTCAGATCACAGAAATTGCACTCATATCCGAGCAGTCCAAACGCCGCTACCGCAAAACGTGTTTCAAGCGGTGTCGTGCGCAGTGTCTGATGATTTGGGCAGCCGGAGACATGTGCGCTTATCACGGACATCGGGTAGCCGTAGCTGTACCCGGTCTGGATCTCGGCACGGCAGAGCGCATCTGTATCATCGCTCGCCCAGATCTGTGGGAAATAACAGAGCATACCAAGGTCAAAACGGTTTCCACCCGCAGCACAGCCCTCAAACAGGATGTCCGGGAATCTCTTTGTCAGCTCCCTCATGCAGCGGTAAAGTCCCATCACATACCGGTGTGCCACCTCCCCCTGCCTTTCAGGACGGATACTCTGTGAAAAATAATCCGAAAATGTGCGGTTCATATCCCATTTTACATAGGAAATGTCCGCGGAGGAAAATACTCTGCCCATCTCCTCAATGATATGATCCTGCACGTCCTTTCTGGTCAGATCAAGGATCCTCTGATTGCGCCCTTCCGAGTGCGCCTTTCCCGGAATCTCGATCACCCAGTCCGGATGGCTGCGGTAGAGATCACTGTCCACATTGACCATCTCAGGCTCCACCCAGATTCCAAAATCCATGCCAATCGCCCTGATCTTATCTGCAATCCCCTTTAAACCGCCCGGCAGTTTCTTTGGATTTGGCTGCCAGTCTCCTAACGATCTCGTGTCATTATCACGTTTCGCAAACCAGCCGTCATCCATGACGAAAAGCTCAATGCCCGCCTCTTTTCCCGCTTTTGCAAGTGAGAGCAGTTTTCTTTCATTAATGTCAAAATAGGCTGCCTCCCAGCTGTTTAAGAGCACCGGGCGCTCCTTTTTCTTCCAGGTTCCCCTCACAATGTGCTCCCGCACAAAACGGTGCATATTCTGGCTCATGGCATTATATCCGTCTGATGCGTAGGTCATTACCGCCTCCGGTGCCTCAAAACTCTCCCCTGACTCAAGTGTAAAACAGAACGACTGCGGATTGATCCCGGATACGATTCTTACTTTTCCAAAACTGCCGACCTCCGCCGCCTCATAGTGATTGCCGCTGTAGATCAGATTAAATCCAAAACATTCCCCCGCATCCTCCGTGGTATGTTCTTTTCCAAGCATCACAAACGGATTGTCACGGCTCGACGACGTTCCCGTGTAAGAGGCGTTTACATATTTTCCCGGCACCAGCCGTACGTCCGTGCGCCCCATTTCACGTGCCCAAGCCCCGTGAAATGTTGTAAACACATAGTCGGACGGTTCTAAATCAAGCTGCAGGCTCATCAGGCGGTTTAACTTTACCACATCCCCGCTCTCATTGATGAGTTTTGCGCTCCTTGTGATCACATCACAGTCCTCATAGACATAATAATGGAGTTCTAATATGACTCCGCTGTTTTTATCGCGCAGTGTCACACCAAGCCACTCCACCTCACCGGACTCATCATACGATCCCGGAAGTGTCTCAAATTCTTCCTTTCCGGTTCCCTGTTCAAATTTTTCAAACAGGAAATCAGACGTTTCGCTTCCATCGGAAAGTGTCAGTTCCACAAAAGGCTCCCTGATATCGCCTTTCCCGAAAGAGGACATCTCAAGACATGCGTCCTCTAAGGAAAACTGCAGATGTTCACTGTCATAAATATTGGTATTGCCCGGCGCAAATGCATGCTGTTCCATCAATCCGTCTATGGCTGGATGAATTTTTCTTCCATAATATAAGTGCTCCAAATGTCCGGTTTCCATGACACGGAACAGATAAGAAGTATGTCTGGTATGCAGGGAAAATAACTGGTTTTCGACTGTGATCATGCTTTTTTCATCTCCTTAATCTCTTTTGCGATTTTTTCCACTTTCTGCTCACTTAAAATATATTTTTTGCGGAAATAAAATACCGCAACAAGCAGTCCTGCGATCGGGAATACTGTCATGGTCAGGCGCAGTCCTGCGACCGAACTTCCCGCTGCCGCAACTGCTGCCCCGTCCGTATTCTGGCTTAAATTGCAGACGGTCAGGCAGATCGACGCCACAAGCGCAGCCACACCGGAAGCAAGTTTTACAACGAAAGTCTGCATGGAAAAGATCACGCTCTCATCCCTTCTGTGATTCTTCCACTCTCCGTAATCGACCGTATTCGCAAGGAATACCGTTGTGAGAACGGATAACATTCCATTTGCTGAAAAGATAAAAAATGCAGGAACAAACAGCAGATACAGGTTTGACATATTGACAAACATTAAAATCAGAAGAACCGCATATCCTAAAATCGCCATCACAAAACTGGTATAAAACACCTGGATCGTTCCCAGAAATTTGCGCAGGATCGGGAAAAACAGCATCATGGCAAGAATCTGCATTGCTCCACCAAACGTATTAAATAAGGTATAGGCATTGTACCAGCTATCACCGCCAAAGTCATACTTGAAAAAGTAAATGACGAGATTGGATGTAATGTAAATCGAGCAGTTGATCAAAACGATTGTCACAACGACCGTCATCGCCTGATCGTTCTGTAACAGGGAACGGAACATCTGTCCAACCGAAGGTGCCTCCACATCCACGGTAGATTTTTCTTTGATATTTAAACAGGTGATTAAAATAAATACAAAAAACAGAATTGCAACCACCAGCGCAAACCATTTGAAACCGACTCGCTCATTTCCCTGCCCTAACATATAGACACATTTCATTGTGATGATTGTCACGATCGCAGAACCGACTCCGGCGCAGGAGCGCGCGAGTGTGGAAAGTCCTTCTCTCTCTTTTCCGCCCTCCGTAAAAGCCGGGATCATCGACCAGTATGGGATATCCATCATGGTATAGGTAACACCCCACAAAATGTAAGTCACTGCCGCATATGCCACCAGTCCGTTTCCGTCGAGTTTTGGCGGTGCCGCAAACATCAGATACAAAATCACTGCATTTGTCAGTGTCCCGATAAACAGCCACGGGCGGAATTTGCCCCATTTTGTGCGCGTCTTTGCAACGACCACACCCATGATCGGATCGTTAAATGCATCAAACACACGCGCCGCCATCAGAATGATTCCCATTGCGATTGCGCTGACTCCTAAAATATCCTGATAATAATATAAAACATAACTTGCCGAAAACATATAAACCATATCTTTTCCGACCGCCCCAAGTCCGTATGAGACTTTCTCTTTTCCTGTTAATTTCATAAATCCTCCTTGTTTTTCGGAGAAAAATGCGAGCCCTCTGGCGAGCAGAGGATTTTCCTCCCTTGTTTTTCGGAGAAAAATGCGAGTCCTCTGACGAGCAGAGGATTTTCCTCCCTTGTTTTCCGAAGGAAAATGCGAGTCCTCTGGCGAGCAGAGGATTTTTTTCCTTCCTAAAATTTTTTCTGCTTCATCGAAAATGCAAGTTCCACGACCTTATACGCCCCGTCGTAGATTCCGGCTTCTTTATTTTTTACAATGTTGTCGCACATATCGCAGAGCAGTGTTTTTTCTTCCAGAAACAGTTTCATCATCTGAAGCGTGTGCGGGATATCCCTGCACTCTAATGTGCCATCACCGATCTCCGCGGAATGGATTGCTCCCCACTGCTCGTGTCCTCCAACACGTCTGATAAATAGTTTCGGCACCGGATAAAATGAAAGTTCACTCGGCTTTGTGACGAGCACATCGCAGCTTCGCATCAGAAGATTCGTGCAGTATACCGCTTCAAAAATATTTTCATGCCAGAAGCCGTGGATTCCGATGACATCTTTGTTAAGCGCATCCTCCGCAAATTTTTTCGTATCCTCCCAGTCGTTAAAATGTTCTTTCGCATAATGTCCCATCTCCGGGATTTCCTTTAAAAGTTCCTCCCAGACATTGCGGTAATCACCGACATTGACATAAAGCGCCGCTTTCTTTTCTTTGATCTGTGGCAGCAAAAAACGGATGATCTCTGCAAAAATTTCTTTCTGTGCACCGGCACCGCCGATCGTCAGGAGAAAACGCATCGGTTTTCCCTCCTCTTTTCTCTGTTTTCTCGCTGCGCAGTCCGTCTCGATATTGCTGACAAGCTCATGGTCGATATAATGTCCGGTATAAAAAAGAGCATCTTCCGGCATCGGATTCAACACATCATTCCCCTGCATTCCGTTTAAAATGCGGTACCCCTGGTATGCATAGTGCGTCTGCACCGTGTGAATGCTGCCTTCCGCTAAATGAAGCGCCATCTGCCAGTTGTCCGGGATCGCATTGACCACATATTTCATTCCGGCGTGAAGCGCAGCCTGCGCCGGCCACACATGCGTTGCGACGACCGGGATATCCTTTGGGATATTCGCATACACCGGAGCCATCAATTCTGCATTTTTCTGATCTGCTGCATTGTAGGTCAGTTTGCGAAATCCCTCATAGTTCATCGGCTCCCACACCAGACGGTTAAAGAGTCTGCTCTTCTGTGACAGACGGGAACCCATGGAGTAAAGATCATTCTGCGCACCGATCACTTTGGTACAGGTGGTCTGTCCGTAGGAATTTAAATCCATCCAGTACGGTTCATACCCCAGCGCATGTGCTGCGGAAGCGATCGCCATGGAAATGCGGTAATGACCAAATCCCATACGGATGTTTCCGACAATGATTCCTTTTTCCGTATTAAAATCCGCTGTGCCTTCTTCGCCTACACGGATATCTGAAACACCGAGCTCCGGTCCGATATACGGATTTGCCTGAATCGAGGTCGGATAAATTTTTGTGCTGTCATCTCCGAATTTACGGATAAATTTCTGCTTTGACCGGACTGCTTTTTTATAGGCACCCGGTGCAATGTCGTTTCCAAAAATCTGTTTTGATCGTTCTGTCATCTTACACTTCATCCTTCCTTATTTTGTGTTTATTAAAATTCTTTTCAAAATTTCTTTTCACATTGTAAAACACAGTGACCGTTTATTTTCTGTCATTTTTCACTTCAAACAGTATTCTCTGCTCTTCCATCTGTGCCGCTTTTATCTTTAAAATCCCGACGCCTTCTTCCCCGGTCGTTCTGACATAAGTGCCGCCCATGCCTCCCTGCAGGGAAATGATTTCAGGTCCAATGATGGCGATTGGTCCCTCCGTCGACAGTACAACCGGTTCCTGGTAAAAGCTTACGATATTATCGTTCTGATCCAGGGCACGGATACGGATTTCCGCAGCTTCATAAGTATTTCGTTCTGTCAGGTTTTGATGGTCCGGTTCCGCGGATAAATGCATGGAAGTGACCGGCTCTTTTCTGACCACTTTTACCACTTTTCCATTCTTTACTGCCTCAAACCGGTAGCTTGTCGAAGTACCTCCCCAGTCACCGATATAACGGTTGTACAAAGCCACTGCATCCGTCGGCTTCATGTGATACATGAGTATCAGCTTCAACGCCGCCAAATACACGCCTTTCGGAAGATTGGAAAGTCCATACCGCGCCGCCGCATTCAGGATATACTTCACTTTCCTTGCCTGCTCCGGTTTAAAATCTTCCTCTTTTTCAATGGCATCCCCGATAAAGTCATCCACTGCGATTGGACCGTGTGAAAGATTTTTATACGGCGAATCTGATGCGGTATACTCCTTTAAAAACCGGTCATTTTTGTACATCCGTACACTGTCCGCATTGGTAAAAATCCAGATCGTTCCGCGGTTACAGCCCGGATGTTCCCCGATATCCATGGACGAACTGATTTCAAGTACCGGCTCCTTTTCCTGCTGACACGTGTAGACCGCAGCCGCAAGTTTCGGATTTCGGAACATGTCCATCACACCGTGATAACAGATACGGTCGCCGCTGCCAAAATCCTTATGTGTATTGTAGTCAAACATGCACCAGCCAAAACTTCCTGCAATATCCGCTTCCCCGGCAACTGCATCTAATACATTTACATGTCGCATGGCATGCCACACACGGTGTTCCTCCCAGTCGTAACTTTTCGTTGGATACATATGTCCGTTATATTCGCTGATGAGATACGGTTTGCTGTTATCAGACGTAACAGCACTTTTTTTCTCACATCCGTGGTTTGTCCCATTGTGGCTGAAATCATTGTAGGTATAGACATCCTCTAAAAGGCTGCTCTTTTTATGTGCCCGGACACCCCCAGTCTGTCTTGTTGGATCCAGTTCATGTGCCACGCGGTTTGTTTCCCGGTAAAATGCGTCATCATCCCCGGACTCGTTGATCCGCACACCCCACAGGATCACAGACGGATGATTCCGATACTGCTCTACCATGTCTTTTACGTTTTCGACCGCCTGTTTTTTCCAGATTTCATCCCCGATGTGCTGCCAGCCCGGTATTTCCGTAAAGACCAAAAGTCCCAGTTCATCACACCGCTCCACAAAATGCCGGCTCTGCGGATAATGGGACGTCCTCACCGCATTTACGCCCAGTTCATTTTTCAAAATATCTGCATCCCGTTTCTGCATGGATTCCGGCATTGCATAGCCGACATATGGATAACTCTGATGGCGGTTCAATCCTCGCAGCTTTACTTTTTTGCCATTTAAATAGAAGCCGTCCTGCAAAAAAACTGCAGTCCGGAATCCAAACAGCGTAATATTTTCATCCAGCACATTTCCATTTTGCAGAAGTTCTGTTTTGACTTCATAGAGCAACGGATTCTCCAGATCCCAGAGTTTTATATCCGGCACCGGAAAAGAAAGCTTACGATCTGATGCCACCCGGCTCTCACCGATCTGTCTGTAGTTTTCTGTGCCGCGCTCTCTGATACTCTGCCGGATGAGAAATTCCTTTTTTTCATCGGTTTTGCCACTGTTTTTAATTTCTATTTCAGAGATCAGCTTTGCGTCTGGCTTTTGACCTTCCGGTATTTCGCTGTGCAGAAATATATTCGCGAGATAAGTCTCATTTTTCAGATCCACATAGGCTTCCCGGTAAATTCCGCCGTAAGTCATATAATCGATCACATACCCGAACGGCGGGATGTTTAAGTTCTCCCTGCTATCCACCCGCACTGTAAGCACATTTTCTGCCCCGATTCGCAGTTTTTTGCTGATATCGATGGAAAATGCCGTGTAGCCACAGTGATGCTCCCCGATCCTTTTCCCGTTCAAAAACACCTGTGCTTCATGCGCGATGCCTTCAAACGTCACGATCACGGTCTGATCTTTCCATTCTTCCGGTGCAAAAAAATGTTTTCTATAGCAGCACACCATCTGGTAACTGCTCTCATCAAAATAATGAAACGGTGTCTCCTTGCAAGTGTGCGGCAGTCTGACATCCTCCCATGCGTCATCCTGATAAGCCGTCTCTCTCATTTGATTTTCGTATGTTTCCTTAAATTTCCACCCGTCATTCCAGTAAATGCGTTTTTGCATCATCCTCACTTCCCTTCCGCAACGATTCCCTGCACTAAGATCGTGACTACTTCATCCAGACCATCCTGATAGGATATCCCGTTAGAGATCAGGATATCTCTCTGGAAAAATTGCTCTAATGCCGCCTCCAGCATCATTTTTACGATTGGGATCTTAACCGGCCGGATCACGCCCTCTTTCATTCCCTGCTCTAATAAGGAAATCGTTGTCTCCCAGCCGGTTTCTAACCGTTCCTCCACATGTTTGTAGATGTTCGGATACTTTTCCCGCAACAGATAGAGCTGTCTGAAATCAACTTCCCGGTAACTCTCCGGCAAAACACCTAAAACCGCCCGGATTTTTTCAAGTGTGGATAATTTTTCATTCTCTAACACCTGTCTTTCGCTCTCTTTGATTGAATCGAACAGATAATCTACCATCGCTAAGAAAAGTGATTCCTTATCACGGAACACGGTATAAATCGTTTTCTTACTCATGCCAAGGATTCCAGCCAGATCATCCATGGTAAATTTTAACCCTTTCTGGTTAAATGCCTTTAAGGTTCCCTCTAAAATACTCTCCCTTAATTCCATCATGTTCTCCGTTTCTTCTTTATTACATGGAAACTATTTTTGTTATTTGAGTTTCCTATATTGTATCATCTTGTTTTCGTACCCGCAAGAAACTAATTTACCAAAAATAGTTTCCATTTTTTATCTATTTCTTCCAAAACCCAGAGAATCGTGTGCATTTTATTTTTGCAAATAAGGTGGGATGTGAGTATAATAGGCAGTGAATTGCAATGAAGGAGAAATTAGTGTGAAAAATAAGCTCGATAGCTTATTTTTCGCACGGCTATTTGTTTCTGAGCAAAAACAAATAGCTTCTATGACAAGGCATAAAAAACATGACAGACGAGAATTTGAGATTCTCGTCGCCTCTTCGCAACAAGTTGCTCAGAAATGAGGATTACTATGGAAAATGATCATATCAAACATATATTAGAACAGTTAGAATCGGGGCAGCTTACTGCTTCCGATGCTTATGACCAGTTAAAGCTGGCACCTTTTGAGGATCTTGGATATGCCAAGGTGGATCATCACCGTGAAGTCAGACAGGGTGCGCCGGAGGTGATCTACGGTGCATCTAAGACAAAAGAACAGATGGAGGGCATTATAAACAGCCTGCTCTCCCACTGCAAAGAAAATATCCTGATCACAAGACTTTCGACAGAATCCGCGGCGTACCTGTCCGAACGTTTTGATCTTTTTTACGCTGAGCTGTCAAAAATCGGCATCGTAAACCGCACCGAGCATTATTCCGCTGACGGCACGATCGTTGTCGCCACCGGAGGGACAAGCGATATCCCGGTTGCAGAGGAGGCTGCGCTGACTGCAGAGGTACTCGGCAATCATGTCATCCGTCTCTACGATGTCGGCGTTGCCGGACTCCACCGTCTGCTCTCAAATATGGAACTTTTATCAAAGGCAAATGCGATCATTGCAGTCGCCGGGATGGAAGGCGCGCTTGCGAGCGTCATCGGCGGCCTGACCGACTGTCCTGTCATCGGCGTCCCGACGAGCGTTGGTTACGGCGCAAGTTTTGGTGGTATCTCAGCACTTTTATCGATGCTTAATTCCTGCGCCAGCGGTGTTTCCGTCGTAAACATCGACAACGGTTTTGGTGCAGGTTACCTTGCCAGCATGATCAATCATCAGGCAGCCCCTAAAACAGATGACAGACCATCATCCTGCCATAAAAACACGGACAAACTGTAAATCTTCATATTTAAAAATATCAAATTCAGCACCAGGGAGGATTATTTATGAAAACACTTTATATAGAATGTAATATGGGTGTTGCCGGCGATATGTTAATGGGCGCCCTCTATGAACTCTGTGATCAGAAAGAAAAATTTTTATCGGACATGAATCAGGCTTTTGCACCTTACGGTGTGACACTTTCTGTGGAACCGGCAGTAAAATGCGGGATCAGCGGCACACACATGAGGGTAGCTGTACACGGGGAGGAAGAACATTCCCATGATGTTCTGCCTGAGCACATTCATGAAGATGGGCACATGACAATCCATGCACAGGAAGAATCCCCTACACACGATCATGGTACACAATGCTACCATGAACACGTTCATGATGAAGATACACTCATGCATTCACATGAGCACACTCATGATGAAGATTCACTCATGCATTCACATGGACACTCTCATGACGAGGATACACTCATGCATGTTCACGATCATATTCATGACGAAAATGAGCACACACATACTCACGACAACAACTCGCACCATGAACACCACCACACGCATGCCCATACCAGTTACACCCAGATCTTAGAACAGATCCACACGCTTTCTTTCCCATCATCTGTAAAAGACTCCGCTGCCGCGGTCTACCGTCTGATCGGGGAAGCAGAGTCAAAAGTGCACCACTCCACCTTAGACCAGATCCATTTCCACGAAGTCGGATCGATTGACGCGCTTGTGGATGTGACCGGATGTGCCTATCTGTTATCACTGCTTGAACCGGAAACCATTCTCTGCTCTCCGGTTCATGTCGGAAATGGCTTTGTACACTGTGCCCACGGCACACTCCCGGTTCCGGCGCCTGCCACCGCAGAACTTTTAAAAGGGATTCCTTTTTACAGTAGAAATATTCAGGGCGAACTCTGTACGCCAACGGGGGCTGCTGTTTTAAAACATTTTGTGACCTCTTTCGAAGCCATGCCGCCTATGAATGTAACAGAGATCGGCTATGGTATGGGAACAAAGGATTTTGCTGCCGCCAACTGTGTGCGTGTTTTCCTCGGCGAATCTTCTCCCGGTTCCAACACAGCCCCATCCTTTGATGACTCCGTGCTGTCCATCTCCTGCAATCTCGATGATATGACAGGCGAAGCGGTCGGATTTGCAACTGAACTGCTCTTACAGGCGGGCGCTTTGGACGTATACACAATACCGATTCAGATGAAAAAGAACCGTCCGGGTATTCTTTTAACCTGTATCTGTGAGCCAAAAGACCGTGAACGTCTGACTTCCCTTTTCTTTTTACACACCACAACACGCGGTGTGCGCTATCAGATGTTTGACCGCGCCAAACTTACCTCTGAAATCGAAACCTGCCATTCCGCATACGGCGATATACGGATCAAAAAAAGCAGCGGGTACGATGTCGAAAAAGAGAAAGCAGAGTTTGAAGATTTAAAGGCCATTTCTGCCGGCCATAACTATGAGGTGTCACTCGACCAGATCCGGGATACGATCGTGAGATAATTTTAAACAGATGGCAGGGCGAAAATCCGATTTTTTCAGACATTTTCGCCCTCTTTCTTCCTCATTTCAGCGTTTCCACAGGCATTTTGGGGGAATCTTCTTCATTTCTGCTGTTTTTCGCCCTGACTTTTTGATTTCCGTGGGCTATTGAAATGAATTCCATCACTTTTCGCCCATTCTCTTTTATATCTGATAAATTTCTATTATAAATCGGGCGAACCACTTTTATTTTCCTCATATTTCACCCATTTTTTATCTTCACCCCCAATCCAGCTAATACAATACTTTGACATCTCATCCGTGACCTCATACACCAGAAGAAACATGGTTTCCGTGCCACGGGAACGGGATCTGTAACTGCTCTGCTGCCAGGGGGGACAGCTTCATAGGTGTGCTCAACAAAAAATCTTATACACAAAATAGCTGCGTATAAACTTCGTAACCATCTAAAATTTCTTCTTTTTCAGACAATTCATGCAGATAAAGACTCACCATATTTTCCAATACACTTTCTTTTCCAGCGTCAATTATTTCATCTTTAATCTCCTGCAAACACATATGAATCTCCCATTTTTCATTTTCTACAATATATATTCCATCTGTCTCTCTTTGGTTTTTAATCCCATTTTTTCATAGAATTTTTCCGCGGAGGTATTTCCTGCCCAGACATTTAATGTCACTTCATAACAGCCTAACCGTTTCGCCTCGCCCTTTACATATTCAAACAGGCTCTCACCTACATGCTGTCCTCTGATTTTTGCATCGACGCACAGATCATCGATAAAAAGCGATGTAAACGGCACCATATTATTGGAGAATGGCTGCTGTTTCAACTGGCAGAAAGCATATCCTAAGCATACGTCATTCTCATCTGCAGCTACATAAACAGGCTTTGTATCATCTTTTAACATTTCTTTCAGTTCATCCTCTGTGTACTTTGTCGTCCCCGGAATAAAAATATCCGGTCTTATATCTGCATGGATTTGAAGCACCTGCTCTAATAATTCAATCAGTCTTGGGATATCTTTTTCGTTTGCTCTTCGAATATTCATTTCACTTGCCTCCATATTTTTCATTATATCTGTAGTTTGAGTTTCAGGAATTTATTTTGATCCCCGCTTCCATTTATACATTTTCAGACACTGCGGATGCTCAAAATACTCCTGATCAAAGATCCATGCAATGTCAGTATCCTTTTTTATCATTACAGCCTTTATGACTATGTGTTTCCAGATAAAACTTTCTCTCAAAAAAGGCTCTGCCAACAATAGCAGAGCCTCCGACATTTTCTTTAAAAACCCACGGTATCCAGCCGGATCGTGGTAAATGATAATCCAAAATTTTTGATTTCTATCTTACTCTTCTAAACTTTCCTTCATTCTGCCAAGCATTCCTGATTTTTTCAACGGCAGTGTAATAATAATGGCAATGATCGTTCCGCCACAGGTGCTGATCAGAAACGGAACAACAAATGTGAATAACGCCGCTGCTTTATTACCCATGACAAGATATGCCACCGGATAAGAGAGCATTCCACCAATGATTCCGGTTCCAACTACTTCGCCAATATAGGCAAATGGAAGTTTTTTCCCATACTTATAGAGAAGTCCGCCAAGCAATGCACCACACATGCTTCCCGGGAATGCCAGAGGGCTTCCCAGTCCTAACAGATTACGGATCAGCGCCGCAATAAATGCCTGTGCCAGTGCCCACCACGGTCCTACGGTAACTGCGCATAAAATATTTACCAGATGCTGTACCGGTGCACATTTTGAACCGAATACCGGGAAGGAAAATAAACTTCCCACCACCGCTACTGCTGCTAAGATTGCTGTAACTGTCAATTTCTTTAAATTAAATTTTTTCATTTTGTCCTCTTTTCCCAGAATCTGCCACATACCACATTCTAAAAAAAGAATGATAAGACTGCAACAGTTCCTATTTTGATTTTACTGCCCCTGCAGCTTTTTCCACAATCAGGCAGAGAATGACTGTGACCACCATATCCGGCAGCGTATTTCCAACCGGCGTATCCACCTGCATCAATATGCGGTAAATCACAAATCCGGCAAGCCATACGATCAGATTACGCCACTGAAATGCAGATTTTCCGGCATCTGCTTTCTTTAAAATGAAGTAATCTGCGATCTGCACTGCGATCATCGGAGCAAAAACAGAACCGATCAGATATAAAAAGTTTGTAATGTTATCCATCGGATAAACGATTGCTGCGACAGTTCCAATCACAGTAACAACAATTGCCGCCCATTTTTCCTGAATCTTTGAGGAAATGGAAACACTAGAAACTCCTGCGGAATAGGCATCCAGGAAGGTTGTTGTAACCGTGGAAAATACAATAATGAGAAGTCCGACAACGCCGAAACCGGTTTTTAACATAATCTGCGCAATGTCATATTCACCGGTAAAAATAGCCGCTCCCATACCGATCATGTACATAAAAATGCTGACCAGACTGTAGACAATCACACTTGCGAGTGTTGCTGCAAACGGTTTTTGGGCTTCTCTCGTATAATCACTGATCAGCGGCAGCCAGGAAAGCGGCATTGCCACCGCAAGCTCTACGGCAGCTCCGAATGTCAAACTTCCGTCATCCACGATCGGCGTCATGCTGCCGCTGCCAAAGAAGATCACTTTAAAAAGTACCAGTGATAAAATAAAAAGTGCTGTCATGGCAACCGTATTTAATTTGCCAAGATTGGTCAGTCCAATGAAAATCCACACAATGATCAAAGCACCAATGATGACTGCCCACACCCAGTTTCCGGTATGTAAAACGCCGTCTGCCGCAAGTGCGCCATCATAGATCATGATCGCAGTCCATCCAACAAGCTGTAATACATTTAATACGGCAAAAAGAAGGCTTCCCTTCTCGCCAAAGCTCATTTTTACAGTTTCCATGGCACTTTTGCGCTCTTTCGCTCCGATCATTCCTGCCGCAAACATCATAAGTCCGCCGATCAGATGACCGAGCAGAATCGCTGCCATTGCTCTTCCAAAGCCAAGCGGTGCAAAGTATGTACCTGTCAGTATTTCGGCTAAAGATACGCCCGCACCAAACCAGATTAATCCGTTTGAAAAAACGGAAGTTCTCTTTTCATTCATCCTTCGTACTCTCCTTCGATCGCAAATGCATGGTTCATAGGTCCGCTTCCTTTTCCAAGGTCAAGCATGGCGGCAAGTGCGCCGGAAATATAATTTTTCGCATACCTGACGGAAGTTTCTAAATCCCTTCCTTTTGCAAGATTCGATGCGATTGCGGAAGAAAGCGTGCAGCCTGTTCCATGGGTATTTGGATTGTCAATTCTCTTTCCATGAAACCACACCGGCTCTTTTCCTTTCTGGAAAAGAAGGTCGTTGGCATCATTTAACTGATGTCCACCCTTCAATAAAACCGCACAGCCTAAAGTGTTACAAATGACTTCTGCTGCTTTTTCCATATCTGCTTCTGTTTTGATCTCCATTTCGGAAAGCACTTCTGCTTCCGGGATATTCGGAGTAATAACAGTTGCAAGAGGCAATAATTTACTTTTCAATGTGCTGATGGCGTCCCCGCTGATCAGTCTTGCCCCGCTGGTTGCCACCATGACAGGATCCACCACAATATTTTTTGCATGATACTCTGTCAGTTTTTCCGCAATTGTCTCGATCAGTTCACTCGACGAGACCATTCCGGTTTTGATCGCATCCGGATGAATATCCGTAAAAATACTATCCAGCTGCTCTGCCAAAAATTTCGGAGTTACCTCCATAATATCTGTTACGCCGGTCGTATTCTGGGCAGTCAGAGCCGTGATCGCACTCATCGCGTATACGCGGTTTGCGGTCATTGTCTTAATATCTGCCTGGATGCCGGCGCCTCCACTAGAATCACTTCCAGCGATTGTTAATGCTGTGTACATAGAATCCTCCTTGTTTTCTGAAGGAAAATGCGAGCCCATTGGTGAGCAGAGGATTTTCCTCCCTTGTTTTTTCTGCATTAATTTTGTATAGCGACCTAAGGTGGTGCCCCCAATCTGCCGCTGTAATATATCATTTATCTTCATGCAGCCTTATCGGCGCAATCGACCAAAAACAAAAAATGCAGGAACCCAACCAAAGATTCCTGCACAAAAACCACTTGTGATTCATTATCTCCCTACGTTGGCATTATCCAAATCAGGTTCCGGGTTAAAGCGTCCGCTTACTCTCAGCCCGCCTGTGCGAGCACCCCATTTTTTGTTTTCGACATCACTTTTGTGATGATCTGTTTTTTTTATAACAGCTTTATTATACACGCCTGTTCTCAAAATGCAAGTTTTTTATCCTGTGACATATAAAGTTCCGTAAAATACGGATCTGATTTCATCAGTTCCTCAAAAGTCCCTTGGCAGAATCACGAACCAGGCAGGAAAGATTCTCCTTTTCCAGTGCCATCATGATCTCATCGTCCGGGACATTTCTGTCAAATAAAATATTTTCTCTGATCGTCCCATCAAAAATCTGAAAATTCTGGGATAAATAAACAATTTTGTCATAGAGCTTATCGAGACATAGATCTCTCAGTTCTGTTCCTCCAACGTTAATCTGACCTCTGTCATACTTTAGAAATCCCAAAAGAATTTTTATCAGTGTCGACTTTCCCGAACCGCTCTCACCGACCAGGGCAACTTTTTGTCCTTTTGTGATCGCAAATGCCACCTCATCTAAGACCGTCTTTTCTTCATATTCAAAGTGAAGATCCCTGACGCAGATCTCACCTGCATTTCCAGCCGGAATCTTGCCTTTCTTGAACTGCTCATCATTTTTTAACTCCAAAAACCGGACAAATCCTGCATAAGCTGACTTATCCAACTTATATTGCACATAGATCACAGTGGTAATATTACATCAAAAACCGTTCCTCCAGACGGATTTGATCTGACTGTAATACTGCCATCATGCACTCTCACGATTTCACGGACAAGTGCAAGTCCAAGTCCTACACCGCCAAGTTCCCGGCTTCTGGATTTATCCACACGAAAGAATGGTTCAAACACGCGTTCCCTGAGTTCCTCAGGGATTCCGTTTCCCGTATCCTCCACGGACAGATAAACATGTTTTTCCTTCCGGTATGCAGTTACTGTAACCTGTCCGCCTGAATGATTATATTTTATGGCATTCTCAACAAGATTGTATACCAGCCTGTAAATAAGAATGTCACTTCCAACCATCGTTATATTTTTACATTTTCCAGTAAGTTTTATGTTTTTTTCCTGTGCAAGAGGATCCAGATCTGCTAACACTTCATCAACAAGCGCGTCAACCATAATTTCATCATCCCGTCCCACAGTCTGGAGTTCACTCATATCAAGGAGCGTTTTTACCATTTTACTGAGTCTTCCATTCTGCTCGGTAACCATCTTTATTGTCTGCAATGTATCAGCATCATTATCCGGATGCCGTGTAGAATTATAAAGATCAAGCTGTACCTGCATCAAAGATAATGGCGTCCGCAGTTCATGTGCTGCATTTGCGGTAAATTGCCTCTGTATCTCAAATGCGTCCGAGAGACGTTCAAGCATCTTATTATACGAAACGCTAAGCTGGTTCAATTCTTTAACTTTATTTTCTTCTATTCGTGAAGCTGCCAGATTTTGCGCCTGTACTTCTTCAATTTTATCAGAAAATTCACGGATTGGTCTGAGTGCATGCCCACTTATAAAATATGTAACTATCCCGCCAATAAGAGCCAATATGGCTGATATCAGCAGACTGTTTTTTTTGTAATCTTCCTTATTATTATATGCCTGGATAGAAAAATCATTGGCAAACTCATCCCACTTATCATCTGGAATGCTGATATATATTTCATCCGTATCCTCCCCGTTATCCTCTCCCTGGGCATCCACAGTCTCCTGCAGGGAATCGATATAATACACGCCATTTTTATAGACAAACATCGTCAGACATCCACATATAACTGCAATATATACTGTAATGATACAGGTAAGCCTCCACTGCAGTGATATTCTTTTCATCGTTCAGACTCCTCCCGTATTTTATATCCCTCTCCCACCTTGTTTAAAATCGGATCATATCCAAGTTCAGCCTTAAGCTTTTTCCTAAGCGAAGACATGTGTACTCTGATGGCACCACTAAAGCTATCCACGGATGCATCCCAGACATGTTCCATCAATTCCTCCTGACTTACCGGTCTTCCAGGATTCAGAAGTAAATATTCCAAAATACCATTTTCTTTTCTTGTCAGGGAAATCATTTTCCCTTTTGCATATGCCTCACGTCTTACCGTATCGAACTTTATCCCACCACTTTCCAGACACACATCTTTCTGCACAAATTTTCTTCTTGTCAGACTTCTGATACGCGCCTCAAGTTCCTGCAGATGAAATGGTTTTTCCATATAATCATTTGCACCGGAATCCAATCCTTCAACCTTATCTGCGATCTGACTTCTCGCAGACAGGATCAATACTTTTGTCTCTTCATTTTCTTTGCGAAGTTCCCGAAGGATCTCCATCCCATCCACCCCGGGCAGGTTAAGATCAAGCACGATCAGGTCATACAGTTCCGCATAGATCATCTCCAGTGCCTGCTCTCCGTCATTACACATGTCCACCTCATAACCTGCCAGATGCAGACTTTTCGCGATCATATCACATAATTTCTTTTCATCTTCAACAACTAATAATCTCAATTTACTTTTCTCCATTTTCTTAACAGGAAATTTACATCTCATATTATATAATGTAGTCACTGAACGGTCAATAAGCCGACTTTGAGCAATAACATTGAAAGGAGCAGTTACTATTTACAGTAACAAGTGGTATCTTAATGAAATCAGAAAAAGCAACACAAACTTTTTTACTTGCAGCCGGTCTTGTATTTTTCCTTGTCGGGATTTACCGTGGAGAAGCTGCAACTGTACTCAGTAAGGCAATAAAATTATGTATGGAGTGTGTCGGAATTGGATAAGAAATTAAAATCAAACAAGAACTTCCTGGTTCGTTTCCGCGGATGGTTTCAGGCAGCTGCAACACTGCTGACCAATCTTCATATTCCGAATCTGTTTAAAGGGAAAATTTATCAGGGAAAGGTAAAAACAATATGTGTACCCGGACTGAACTGCTACTCTTGCCCGGCTGCCACAGG
>OIAA01000382.1_pt1 | contig 19295 bp, 18 predicted proteins | sample 1580591 | NCBI WGS metagenome assembly OIAA01 (sample SAMEA3882556, study PRJEB24775) | human gut metagenome | biome: human-associated habitat; feature: intestine environment; material: feces | place: Netherlands | collected 2009/2010
CGCGCTGATCTGCTGGGGGGTGTACTCCTTGCCGTTCAGGGTCACCTTGTGGTCGGTGCCCATCTGACGCTTGATGGAGGACACGGTGTTCTCGGGGTTGGTGATGGCCTGACGCTTTGCGACCTGACCGACCAGACGGTCGCCGGTCTTGGTGAAGCCAACAACAGACGGGGTGGTGCGTGCGCCCTCAGAGTTTGCGATGACGACAGGCTCGCCGCCCTCCATGACAGCCACGCAGCTATTCGTAGTACCAAGGTCAATACCAATGATTTTGCTCATAAATGAAGTCTCCTCTCAAAAGAACTTGTTTATCTCATGCTCGATGTGTGAAGCGGATGTCTTATCTTCAAAACCCTTGCGGGTCTCTGCGATGTCACTCGGCCACCACGACGGTCGCGTGGCGGACGATCTTGTCGCCCAGCTTGTAGCCCTTCTGGTACACCGTGATGACGGTGCCGCTCTCCTGCCCGTCCGGGGCGGGGATCTGCTGGACGGCGTTCATGATGTTGGGGTCGAAGGGCTTGCCCAGCGCCTCGATCTCCTCCACATGGAGGGTATCCAGCGCCTTGGCAGCCTTATCCAGCGTCATGATGACGCCCTTCTTGTAATTCTCGTCGGTGGTGGGAGCGTTGGCCGCCATCTCCAGCGTGTCAAGGATGGGGATGATCTGATTCACGGCAAAGGACACACCATCGTTGAACTTCTGGTCAGCCTCGCGGGTGGAGCGCTTGCGGTAGTTCTCGTACTCCGCTGCCATCCGCAGCAGCTGGTCTTTTGCCTGTGCGGCATTCTTCTCGGCCGCGTCGAGCTTCGCCTTCACGGCGTCCATCTCGCGGGCCTTCTTGTTGAACCAGCCATCTTTCTTCTTGGCGTCTGCCGGTTCTGCCTCGGCCTCCTGCTCGGGGGCTGCGGCGGTCTCGGGCGCTTCCTGAGGTGCGGCTTCGGTCTCCTTCGCTTCCTGCTCGGGAGCTTCTGCCGTCTTCTTTGTCTCTTCGCTCATTCCAGATCCTCCTTATAGATCACAGTCCGCCGGGGTGCGGCAGCCTGCGGGGTGTCTTTTCGTTTGCCGCTCATACCCTCGCCAAGCTCATCGGCGAAGAGGTGGAGCAGCGGCATCAGCTTCTGGAAGGGCATCCGGGTCGGCCCGATGAGGGCCACCGTGCCCCACAGCCCGCCGCCCACAAGGTAGCGGTCGCTGACGATGCACAGGCCGGGGATCTGAGGCTCCAGATCCTCGCCCAGCAGCACGCTCTCACTGCGCTCTGCCGGGGGTGCGATGATGTGGGCGGCCTGCTCCTCGTCGTTCAGCAAGGTGAGGATGTCGCCCACCCTGCCCTCCAGCTGAGGCCAGTCCAGCAGGTGCTGCTCACCGCCCAAGAATACATGGGGCTGTGCGGAGTCCTGCAAAATCGCGGCTGCGGCGCTGATGACCGGCACAAGCTCCGGGTCGATCTGGCTGCACAGCTCGGCGAGCAGCCGGCTCGAAAGATCCACCGGCGCAACGAAGGTCAGGTTGCGGTTGAGCAGCGCGGCCAGCGCAGCGGCATTCTCCCGGGAAAGCCCGGTGCGTACCCGCGCCACACGGGTGCGGACGTAGCCTGCCGTCGTGACGGCCAGCACAGCCGCCGCGCTGCGGCCCACCTGAACGACTTCGTAGTGGGCGACGCAGAGGTCTTCGGCGCAGGGGGTGCTGACCGCGGCGGTGCAGCCGCTGATGGCGGCCAGCGCCTTGGCGGCACCCTGTGCCAGCTTTTCCGGCTCATGGTCAAGGCTGGCGAAGACGGCCTCCACCCGGGCGCGGGTCACGCGATCCAGCGGCTGGTCGTCGGTCAGCAGATTGTCGAGATAATAACGGTAGCCCTTGGCACTGGGGACACGGCCCGCGCTGGTGTGGGGCTGCTCCAGCAGACCCAGCTTTGTCAGCGCCGCCATCTCATTGCGAAGCGTTGCGCTGGAAACTGCCATGTCAAAGTAGTTTGCCAGCACGCTGCTGCCAACGGGCTCGCCTTCGAGACCATACAGCGCCACGATCGCCTGCAAGACTCGCTGCTTGCGTGCATCCATCGTCATAGCGCCTGCCTCCTTCTTGGCTTTTGTTTCTTTAGCACTCCATCTTCCTGAGTGCTAAGACCATTATAGCCAAAATTTTTTCCCTGTCAATAGCTTCTCGAAAAAGTTTATAAAGATTCATAATTCTGTCATAAAACCAGCGGGAGGCCCCCTTTCCGGTATAAAGAGAGCTTCCCGCTTGACAACGCCCGGCAGGGCGGCTATACTTATTTATAGAAAAGGCGCTGTCCGCAACATGGCCAGCTCCTTACCCGTATGTCAAAAAAGATTGACTGACAGAGTGTGGGAACTTAGGCGGTCAATCTTTTTTGTTATGTTCTCTGTCCTCATGAGAAATCTTCCAAGTGATCTCGAAAGTCACGTGGACGGCATCGACGAGCAGCACCAGCAAGCTGATGATGACCGCCAGCAGCGCAAAGGTTTCTGTCAGAGACATGACACATCCCTCCCTTCACCGACAGACGGCTCCGGGAAAGGTTTTTGCTAACAAAAAAGGTCCATTCCCGGACGCCTGCTTCGCTCCAAAGAGTAAAACAAATCGTCAGGGTAAGGAAGCTTGACCACCTGCATTTGCAGACAGCGCCTCGCTGCCAGAGGCAGCATCCAAAGGATACCATAAAAAGCGCGTGAACACAAGGTTTCACGCGCTTTTTATGCTTTTATAGCCTCATTCCTCCATCTGCTTTGCCAGAAACGCCGCCGCCACGGCCACGGCCTTCTGCTGGGCGGGGTCAGGCTGCTGGGTGCGGTCCTCGGCCAGCAGCCCGACGACCCCGGTGACATCCCCCGCTGCGATGATGGGCCACGCGCAGAGCAGAGGCCGCAGCGAGCCCTCACAGGGCAGCAGGACGTGCTCCGGGTCGCCCTCGCTGAGATAGGGCTTGCGGGACTCCATCACCCGTTCCAGCGGCTGGCTGACACTGCGGTCGGCAAGGTCGCGCCGGCCTGCCCCTGCGGCGGCGAGGATGCGGTCGCGGTCGGCCACGAAGGCCGTAAGGGCAAAGCTTCGGCTCAGCACCTCCACATACTGCACCGCCACCCCGTGCAGCTCCCCCACCGGGGAATACTTCTTGAAGATGACCTCGCCCTCGCCGGTGGTGAAGATCTCGAGGGGGTCGCCGCGGCGGATGCGCTGGGTGCGGCGGATCTCTTTCGGGATGACCACCCGGCCCAGCTCATCGATGCGGCGGACGATTCCGGTTGCTTTCATCTGGTGTACCTTCCTTCCCATTCTTTGCTTTCGGATGCGGTACAGTTATTATGTGGAAACGAGAGGGAAATATACACCTGCCTGCCCTCTGTTTGCCAAACCGGAGCGGCTATGATACAATGAACTCATCTCAGAAGCTGGTTTGCTTCTGAACACAGCTTCTTGGAAAGGATGGACAGAGGATGCAGCATATCCTTGTTTTAGGCGGCGGCGCAGCAGGTCTGGCCGCTGCGCTGGCGGCAGCACAGACCGCCAAGGGCAGCGCCCGCATCACCGTACTGGACAGAAACGCAAAGGTGGGCAAAAAGCTTCTGGCCACCGGCAACGGGCGCTGCAACCTCGACAACCGGGACATCTCGCCCGAGCGGTATTTCACCAGCAGCCCCAAGGCTCTGCGCCGCCTGTTGGACGCCGTGAACGAGGCCGCGCCGCTGGCGTGGTTCGAGGGCCTCGGCCTCTACCCCCGCACCGACGAGGCCGGGCGGGTGTACCCCTACTCCAATCAGGCGGCAGACGTGCTGGCCCTGCTGGAACACCATCTGGCCGCGCTTGGCGTCGAGCTTCGCACCGGCTGCACCGTCCGGAGCCTGAGCCAGAGCCGGGGCGGCTACGACCTCCAGTTCGAGACCGAAGCGGGCCGCGAAAGTCTGCGGGCCGATGCCGTCATCTGCGCCATGGGCGGCGAAGCCGGGCCGCAGTTTGGCACCGACGGCTTCGGCACCCGGTTCGCCGCCCAGTGCGGCGGGCGGATGGCCCCCCTCTACCCCTGCCTGACGGCCTTACAGTGCGCCCACCCCCGTAAGTCGCTGGCCGGCATCCGGGCCAAGGGCTGCGCCAGCCTGTTGGACGGCACCGATGGCCGGGTGCTTGCCCGGGAAATGGGCGAGGTGCAGTTCACCGATTACGGACTCTCCGGCATCTGCATCATGCAGCTGTCGGGCCTGCTGGCCCCGGGCCGCGGCCCGAAGCAGCCCGTCGTAGCCCTCGACCTCTTCCCCGCCCTGAGCGAAGCGGAGCTGTCCGCCCTCTTCGCCCGGCGGGCCGGGCTTCTGGGCGGCGCTGCGGAGTTCTGGCTGGGGCTTCTGCCCGCAAAGCTGGGCCGCGCCCTCTGGGCCGACGCCGGGCTGCCCGAAGACGCCCGCGCCCTGCCCGCTTCGGCGTGGCCGAAGCTCGCCGCCGCGGCCAAGTGCTGGCGGTTCGAGGGGCTGACCCCCTGCGGCTGGAAGCAGGCCCAGACGACCGGCGGCGGACTGCTGCTGGACGAGGTGGAGGACGACTTCCAGTTCAAGGGCTGTCCGGGCCTTTACTTCGTGGGCGAGACGCTGGACTGCGCGGGCAGCTGCGGCGGCTACAACCTCCACTGGGCCTTCGGCAGCGGCATCCTCGCCGGCCGGTCGGCGGCGAAGCGCCGCCCCGCCCCTGCCCCCCGGAAAAAGAAAAAGACCTGAAGCAGCACAAGACCCCGGAGGGCATTTCTCCGGGGTCTTGTTTTCTGCGTTATTCGTTCGCCGCTTTCTCCAGCTCTGCGGCCTCGGCGGCAGCTTCCGCCTCTTCTTCCTTCTGATACTCCGCAAAGGCCGACCACATCGGCTCGATGTCCTCGCCCCGGACGCGGCGGGCGAAGTAGTTCTTGGTGATGTCCACCACAGTGCCGGACAGCGCCAGCACGCCGATGAGGTTCGGGATCATCATCAGGCCGTTGAAGGTGTCGGAGAGGTCCCACGCAAGGCCCAGCTTCATGGTCGCGCCCACGACGGTCATACCCACGAAGACGACCTTATAGATGCGGCTGCCTGCCGTGCCGAAGAGGTACTCGACGGCCTTGGTGCCGTAATGACTCCAGCCGAGGGTGGTGGAGTAGGCAAACAGCAGGATGGACACCGCGATGAACTTGGGGCCGAAGCTGCCGAACGCCGCCGTGAAGGCCTGCCCCACCAGTGCATTGTCCTGCACTCCCGCAAGGACAGCGCCGCTCTCGAGGTCTACCACGCCGGTGGTCAGGATGACGAGGGCCGTCAGGGTGCAGACCACGATGGTATCGGCAAAGACCTCAAATACACCCCACATTCCCTGATGCACCGGTTCTTTGACGTTGGAGGCCGAGTTGACCATGACCGCAGAGCCGAGTCCGGCTTCGTTGGAGAACGCGCCCCGCTTGAAGCCCCATGTGATGGTCTGGCTGATGCCGTAGCCCAGTGCGCCGCCGCCTGCGGCGCTCAGATTGAATGCGCCCCGGAAGATCGCCGCCAGCGCCGCCGGGATATTGCCTGCGTGCATGACCACGATGATGAGCGCGCCCGCGATGTAGAACAGAGCCATCAGGGGCACCAGCTTCTCGGTGACAGCGGCCACCCGCTTGAGTCCGCCGATGACGATGAGGGCCGTGACCACCATCAGCGCAAGGCCGGTGGCAAGGTAGGGCAGATGGAACGCGGCGTTCATGTTGCCCGCGATGGAGTTGATCTGGCTCATGTTGCCGATGCCAAAGGACGCAAGGATGCAGAAGCAGGCGAACAGGACGGCCAGCACCCTGCCCACTGTCTTACAGCCGGGCTTTGCGCCCAGACCGTCCGTTAAGTAATACATCGCACCGCCGGACCACTCGCCCTTCTCGTTCCTGCGGCGGTAGTAGACGCCCAGCACGTTCTCGGCGAAGCTGGTCATCATGCCCAGCAGCGCCATGACCCACATCCAGAAGATGGCCCCCGGGCCTCCCGAGACGATGGCCGTGGCCACGCCCACGATGTTGCCGGTGCCGATGGTGCCCGCCAGCGCCGTGCACATGCTCTGGAACTGGCTGATGGCCATGTCCTCCTTGCTGGTGTGGGCGGTGACGTCCTTATTGGTAAAGATGGCGCCGATGGTGTGCCGGAGCCAGTAGCCCATCCTCCGGAACTGGAAAAAACCGGTGCGGATGCTGAGCCAGAGGCCAGTGCAGAACAGCAGCGCCAGACCGAACGGCCCCCAGACGAAGCCGTTGACCACGTTGTTGATCCGCGTGACGATGTCTACCATAGGAATCCTCCTCCAAATATCCCAAACAAAATGCGGGCAGAACCTCTTTTCCAAAGGCTCTGCCCGCAAAAAACGCAGCGTATGACTCCGCGCAGGATATGCTTCCTGCGCAAAAGACGTTTGCTCTGTCCTTCTGCCTGAGAGATCGGCCCATTCGGCCTTACACCTTCGGCACCCGCTTTCTGCGGGCTTCTCCAGAGTGCAGCACACCCGGCGCACCGGGCGGCACATCTTGTGATTTCGTTCTTCCTTTATGCACAGCTGTGCACAGCAGAAAAACTTTATCATATTTTCGGCTTCTTGGCAAGCCTTTCACCGCATTTTACGCTCCGGTTTCATCTTTTATTCCGGAGAGTGAATTTTATTTGGGTATGACTTTTTCCTGACTTTATCGGTCGATGGGTGGCACATCGTCGGGGCTGCCCAACGCGTCCAGCCACTCCTCAGCCTTCAGCTGGGGCGGCAGGTGGGGCACCGGCTCACCGTCCGGGTCGTCATCGGGCGGAGGCACGAGATCTTCCGGGCCTTCCGCGCCCTCAAAGCCGTGGGCAAGGCCGTCCGGGCTGGCGTCGCCGTCACGGCGGGCGGTTTCGCAGCAGTCCAGCCCCTCGTAGGCACTGGCGGGGCCGAGGTCGAGCCAGAAGTCCTCCCGCTCTTCCTTGCTGGGGGTATCATCGAATTTCATAGCGTTTCCCTCCTTTTCTGCATAAAGCTTCCCCCGCCCGGCCATGCTTTATGCAGTTTTTTGCAGGGAGGCAGAGGAATGAACGCAAAAGGTTGGAGGCCCTTCTGGGCCGCGCTGCTGGCAGGGCTGCTGGTGCTGGTACCTCTGGTGGGCGGGACCATCCTGCTCACCCGCCGCACTCTGCGGACAAAGCTGGCCTCCCGCCCTCAGAGCGGCGTGGCCATCCGACAGCCCAAGGAGGAAAACCGCCTGAGCCTGCTGGTCTGCACCGCCCCCACCGAGACGACAGCCCCCGGCTTCCTGCTGCTCTACCTCAGCGCCAGCCAGAACTGCATCCATGCGCTGGCCCTGCCCGGGGAGCTGACCGTCCCCTTCGGGACGGACGAAGCCGCCCTCGCCGACTGCTACCGGGCAGCAGGCCCAGCCCGCTGCCGGGAAGCACTGCTCTCTGCCCTCGCCCTGCCTGAGGACACCCACTACCTCGCCCTTGCGCCCTCGGTCTTACAGGCCATCGCTGACCGGTACGGGGCGCTCCGGGTGGGCTTTTCGGGCGCGCTGACCGCCGACGAGCTGTCCCGCACCGGCTGCAGCGCCAATGTGCAGGCCCTCTCGGCCCGGGAGGCGGAAGCGCTGCTCAGCGGGATGGAGGGCATCGTCCCTCCATCCCACAAAGCAGCCGCCCGGGCGGCGGTGTGGGACGCCTTCTTCCGGCAGGAGCTGGAGCTTCTGCCCGCCACCTTGCCCGACGCTCTGCGCACCCACAGCCCGAGCCTGCTCACCGACCTGACGGCACAGGACCTGCTCATTCTGGAGGACACGCTGGAATTTCTCGCTGACCGCACGGCCTCCGTCCATGCCGAGGCGCTGCCCGGGGATTGGGATGCCGACGCCGGGCGTTACACCCTTACCGAGGACTCCCGCGCCGCCGTGCAGGCCCTCTTCAACGTCTCTCCCACCGACGGGCAGCTCTCGTCCGCCAGCGAGCCATAGCCCAGCACCAGCGTGCCGACCGGAGCGGCTCCGCCGCCGGTGAGGTCGTAATCGCTCAGGAGGCTGAGCCGGACGCCCTCGGCCTCGGCGGCGGCCCGGAGGGCGTCATCCGGGGGCGGGTCCCGCAGCTCGGCCAGCAGATGCAGGCCGGTGTGCAGCCCCGTCAGATGCAGCTCCTCGGGCGCGAAGGCCTCCTGCAGCGCCGCCGTCAGGGCGTCCCGCCGGGCCTTATAGGCCACCCGCTCCCGGGCCAAGTGGCGGGTGAAGTAGCCTCCGGTGATGAAGCGGGCCAGCGTCTGCTGCTCGAAGCGGCTCACAGTGCCGGAGTAGAGCCGATACTTCGCGTGCCACGCAGGCAGAAGCTGCTCGGGCAGCACCATATAGGCGATGCGGATGCTGGGCGCGAGGCTGCGGGAGCAGGTGGAGAGGTAGACCACCGGCCCGTCGGCCCCGGCCATCCCTTGCAGGCTGGGCAGCGGGCGGGTGTCGAAGCGGAACTCGGAGTCGTAGTCGTCCTCGATGATATACCGCCGGCCCGGGCAGCGGGCGGCCCAGTGGAGCAGCTCGGCCCGGCGTCCGGCCGGCATGGTGACGCCTGTGGGGAACTGATGGCTGGGGGTGACGTAGCAGACCGCCGCGCCGGAGTCCGACAGTGCCCGGATGGAAAGTCCATCCTCGTCCACCGGCAGGCAGCAGCAGGCCACGCCGTTGTTTTCCAGCACCTGCTTTGCGCGGGGGTAGCCGGGATTCTCCACCGCCGCCGGCCCGGGCAGAAGCGGGGCCAGCAGCCCCAGCAGGTACTCAAGGCCCGCTCCCACGACGATCTGGTGCGCACCGCACCGGACGCCCCGGTACTCTTCGAGGTAGCCCGCCAGCGCCTGCCGCAGCGCAAGGTCGCCCTGCGCATCGCCGTGGGTCAGCAGCTCGGGCGACGAATACAGCAGCTCCTTTTGCAGCCGCGCCCACGTCCGGAAGGGGAACAGCCCCGGGTCCACGCCCCGGGTGGAGAGGTCATAGCAGATGGGCCGCTGTTTCGGTACAGCCTCAGCCTTCGGCGGCGCGGCGGGCGCGGCGCTCTCGGGCAGAGCCAGATACTCCTGTACATAAAAGCCGCTCCGCTCCCGCGCCTCCAGATAGCCCTCCGCTGCCAGCATCTGATAGGCCGCGTCCACCGTGTTCACCGAGACGGAAAGCTCTGCCGCCAGACGCCGCTTGCCGGGCATCCGTGTCCCCGCCGGGACAGCCCCCGTCCGCATCTCGGCGGCGAGGCTGCGGTAGAGCTGCTCATAAAGCGGCACATCAGATGCCGCGTCCAGCGCTGTCGTCAAATGGACCATAAAAAGCCCCTCCTTTTCAGCCAGTGTGCCAAACTGACCCCATAAAAAATCTTTGTTCTGGGTATTTGCACGGGGCCAGTTTTGCGTATAATAGGAGCATACCCGCAAGAACCAAAAAAGTCAATCGGTTTTGTGGGTTTTTCGTAAAATGGGAGGGAAAAATCATGTCTACCACTGCAATGTGGCTGCTTCTGGCAGTCGTTGTCATCGTGATCGTCTTTGCAAGTGTGCTCTACAAGCGCACCTTCACCGTCCACGAGCTGGCGCTCACCGGCGTCATGGCCGCTCTGAGCCTCGTGGCCTACTTATTCTTCCGGGTGCCCTTCTACGGCGGCTCCTCGTTCCATCTGGGCAATACCTTCACGGCCCTGACCGCCCTGCTGCTGGACGGCGTATCCGGCGGTCTGGCCGGTGCCATCGGTCTGGCTCTGGCCGACATCCTCGCCGGCGACCCGGGCTATGCCGTCACCACCTTCATCCTGAAGTTCCTCATCGGTATCACCTGCGGCGCAGTGGCCCACAAGGTCTTCAAGCTCCGCGAGTTGGATAAGCACGCCCCCGGCTACCTCGTCAAGGTGACCGCCGCCGCTGCCTCCGGCCTGCTGCTGAACGTCTTTACCGACCCGTTCCTCGGCTACTTCCGCAATGTATATATCTTCGGTCAGGATTACACCATCGCCAAGGCCCTGACCAAGATCACCGGCGGCGTCACCTTCGTCAACAGCGTGGCCTCCACCGTCTGCGTCGTTCTCCTCTATCTGGCCCTGCGCCCGGCGCTGGAGCGTGCGAACCTTCTGCCCAAGGCCGAGAAGAAGGCAGAAAACAAGTAACCAACTCCATCCCTGTCTGATGTACTCATAAAGCGAAAAAGGCATCTGCCCCTGCGGACAGATGCCTTTTTCGCTTATTTCTTTTCAAATACGAGGAACCGGAACGAGATGTCGGTGGTCAGCTCCGGCAGCGCCGCGAGGCGGGCTGCACCGTCCCGGGGCGTTTTCCAGTAGTAGGGCGTCATGGCGAAGAGGGCTTCCAGCTGCCCGGCCGGCACCGTGATGCGGCCGGACACTTCCCGCTCCCCGACGGCCTCAAAGCCCGGATACTCCACTTCCTGCACCGGATTTTTGTAGGGCTTTTCGTAGAGGACGGCCTTCATCTGGAAAAGGTGCTCCGGGCCGGGCACAGCGTAGATGAGCCGCCCGCCCGGGCGCAGCACCCGGAGGAACTCCTCCTGCGCGAAGGGCGAAAAGCAGTTGAGCAGGACATCGGCCCATCCCGTGCGCACCGGCTGATGGAAGCTGGACGCCACGGCGTACCGGGCCGAGGGCAGGGCCTTTGCGGCCAGACGCACTGCAGGCTTTGCGATGTCGAAGCCTGCCAGTTCCAGCGGACGGCCTGCCTCCCCGAACTGCCGGGCGATGCAGCGGTCATACCAGCCCTCGCCGCAGCCCGCATCCAGCAGATGCAGTGCGGCACCCGGGGCGGCAGGCTGGCCGTATTCCAGGCACAGCTCCCCCGCCGCCTGCCCGAAGATACCGTAATATCCGGCGTTCAGGAAAGCGCGGCGAGCCGCCACCATCTCTTTGCTGTCTCCGGGGGCTTTGGTGCGCATGCTCTGCACCGGCAGCAGATGCCAGTAGCCCTCCTTGGCGCGGTCAAAGCAGTGGCCTTTTGTGCATTTCAGGGTGCTGTCGCCGGTCAGTTTTTCCCCGCACAGCGGGCACTGCCATGGGGCAAACGGTTCATTTTTGCTCATACTTCGTCGCTGTGGTCCTCAATGGGTGCAGTTGCACCGCCGTGGGCGTTCATATACTCCTCAAAGTTCGTGAACTTCTGCTGCGGCGGACGACGGCTGATGAGCATAAGGCCCGGGTCTTCGTCCCTTGCAGCAGCGGCACGGCCGCGGCGGCTGCTCTCCGCTCTGGGGGCACGGGCCGGTGCAGGCTGTGCATTGCGGGACGCATTCTGACGGCCGCGCTGGCCGTTGTTTGCACCGCGGCCCTGCTCTGCGCTCTGGCTCTGGGCGGCAGGCTGGCTGTTCTGGCGGGCCGGACGGTCGCTGCGGTCATTGCGACGGCTCTTCTGGCCTTGCATGCTGCTGTTCTGCTGAGCAGGCTGTGCAGCCGTACGGATGGCCGGGGCGGCGGGTGCAGCCGGAGTCTTTTTGGCCGGGCGCAGCGGAGTGGCCTCCGGGGCACTCACAAAATGCGGGTCAAACTTGGGCTGCGCATTGCTGCCGCGGGCAGGAGCGTTCTGCTCCCGGCGCGGGCGGCTGTTATTATTGGAACGGCGGTCATTGCTGCGTCCGCCGGTAGTACGCTTGGTATCATCCATGAATGGTTCCTCTTTTTCGGTTTTTGCGGGCTTTGCCTGCACCTTGGGTGCGGGTGCAGCCTTTTTTTCAGGTTTTGCGTTTTTTGCTTCGGCCTTTGCGGGCTTCGGCTGCTTTGCGGCAGGCTTTTCTGCCGGTTCAGCGGCGGCTGCCTTGGGCTTTTTGCCGCGCACCGGCGGCTCCGGGCGCACCGGCGCGGGCACGCCGTCCCACGGGTGGCCGCTCACCACAGGAATTTTGCGGCGGTTCAACTTTTCGATGCCTGCCAGATACTCCTGCTCCTCAGGTGCACAGAAGCTGACCGCCGTACCGTCGGCACCGGCGCGGGCCGTGCGGCCGATGCGGTGCACGTAAGTCTCCGGTACCTCGGGCAGGTCGTAGTTGAACACATGGGACAGCTCGCTGATATCGATGCCGCGGGCGGCGATATCGGTGGCTACCAGCACCTTGGTCTTACCGGCCTTGAAGTTTTCCAGCGCGGTCACGCGGGCGGTCTGGCTCTTGTTGCCATGGATGGCCGCCGCCGGGATGCCCTGCTTGGTGAGGTCGCGGGCGATCTTATCTGCGCCGTGCTTGGTGCGGCTGAACACCAGCGCGTTCTGCACCGGCGGCTCCAGATTCTTGATGAGCCAAGGGAGCAGGAGCTTCTTGTTGCCCTTCTCGACGAAATACAGGCTCTGGTCGATCCGCTCCACTGTGCTGGACACGGGATCCACCTTGACGAAGGCGGGGTCGTGGAGGATGCCTGCGGCCAGCTGCTCGATCTCTTTGGGCATCGTGGCGCTGAACATCAGGTTCTGGCGCTTTGCGGGCAGCTTTGCGATGACCTTCTTCACGTCGTGCACAAAGCCCATGTCCAGCATCCGGTCGGCCTCATCCAGCACGAAGATCTCGATGTTGGCAAGGTCGATATAGCCCTGCCCGATGAGGTCGTTCAGCCGGCCCGGGCAGGCGATGAGGATGTCTACGCCCTTCTTGATGGCTTCCACCTGCGGGGCCTGGCCCACGCCGCCGAAAATGACGGTGCTGCGCAGCTTGAGATACTTTCCGTAGGCGGCGAAGCTCTCGCCGATCTGGAGCGCAAGCTCCCGGGTCGGGGTGAGGATGAGGGCGCGGATCGCGCCCTTTTTGCGGGGAGCTGCCCCGCTCAGGCGGTCGAGCATGGGCAGCGCAAAGGCAGCGGTCTTGCCGGTGCCGGTCTGGGCGCAGCCCATCAGGTCCCGCCCTTCCAGCACCGGCGGGATGGCCGAGGCCTGAATGGGCGAGGGGGTCTCATAGCCCGCCTCGCTTACAGCTTTGAGCAGGGGGGCGGACAGATTCAGTTCATTAAAAGTCATGGTACTCCTTGGTCATTCTTTGATCCTGCGGCACTCGATGTAATACCGCTTCTCCTCCGCATGGCCCATGCTGAAGGTCTTGCGGGGCAGCACGCCGCCCATCACGATGCCCTTGAACAGGTCGCTCTTCTCGAAGGGCGGCAGCAGGAAAGCCACGCCGCCCTGCTTGGTCAGGGCGCGGACAGCCGGCTCGTCGTGGACATAGTCCACCCGGGCCTCGCTGTGGCGGGCCATAAAATATTCGATAAATTCATCCACCGTGCCCACGGTCAGCGGGGCGACGGGGTCCTCAAAGCTGAGGACATTGGACACATGGGGGCCTGCCAGCGTGAACGCCTGCTGCTTCGAGTCGCCGAAGCAGATCCCAGCCATGTTGGCGTCGCTCCACGCGATGAGGGCCAGCAGCACCGCGCCGCAGTCCACGTTGAAGAGGACGCGGTGGATGGGTTCGATCTCGATGGCGGGCGAATGGACGTTGCACACCTCGGCCAGACACCAGCGGGCGGGGTGGTTCTCCCGCTCTTCCGGCGTCAGGGTGGGCTTCAGCTCCTCCCAGCAGGCCTTGGCCGCAGCCAGCGAATGGTTGCCGTCGCCCACGGCCAGTGTCAGGGGCGCTGCGCCCTTGGCCTGCGGATACTTGGCGTCGAAGGCCTCCTGACTGCCCAGCCCGGCCAGTGCGGCCTCGATCTGGGCCAGCAGGGCGGGGTCTTCCACGGCCCATCCGGCGATGTGGCCGCCGCCCTGCATCAGCTCGCCCTCATACAGCTTTTTCAGCGCACTCTTGTGTTCGCCGATCGGCTCGATGAGGGTGCAGCCGGGGTCGTCGGCCAGCATCATGACATGGGGCGTCTCCAGCGCCGCCCCCCGGCGCACGGTCATACGGGGCGGGATGCGCTCGGTGACGGTGCGCTCGCTGGGCCGGATGGCCGGGCGGCTGCCCTTCTCGTAGCTGTAGGCCTCAAGGTCGATCTTACCCACAAGGCCCTGCCGCACCCGTCCGCTCTGCTCGGTGCGTTCGACGTAGACGAAGCCGTCCACGGCGCGGGTCAGCACATCCCGGCTGTAGGCGTCCATCGCGGCGTGGATGCGCTCCACGCGCTGGGCCGCGTCCTTGTCCCCGAGGTAGACCTCCGGCAGGATGAGGCGCAGGGTGCTGGGGCAGCTGCCCACAGCGGCGTCTGCCCGCTCCCAGTAGGCACGGTCGCTGGTAAACTGGTCACAGGCCACACAGCCCCACTTTTCCAGAGGGATGTCCTCTCTGGGCAGAAGGATGTGGGCCGGGCCAAAGCAGGATGCAGGTTTCATGGTTACATTCCTCACTCTCTATACGATCACCGGCAGCGAAACAGGCCGCGTGATCTTCTTACCGGAACAGCCCCGCAGCGTCGTCCCAGAACACGGTGTGCTCCACGCCGGAGGCTGCCAGAGCGTCGCTCAGCGCATTGCGGGCGGCTTCGTCCATCGTCTGCTTGGCGGGCACCTCGACGATAAGATTCTTAACGCCCAGTGCATCGGCCTTGCCGCCCACGGTGGCGGCACCGTCCGTCACCTGCGCCAGCGAGTAGCCGTACCACAGGGTAACGCTGCCGCTGAAGCGGGCGTCCCACAGGGCGATGTCCGCCGCCAACTGGGCGCTGCGGCCGCGTCCGCCGGTGGAGCCGAAGTCCTGCTTGCCGTTCTGGGCCAGCGGGAACTGGACATTTTCCAGCAGAACATGGTCGAAGCCCATGCTCTGCACCTCGCCGATGAGGTCGCCGATGAACTGCACAGCCTCGTCGGAATAGGGGTTCAGCCACGGGTTGCCGCCGGCCGAGGCCTTATTGTCCAGCCAGAGGTATTCCTGCCCGGTGTAGCCGATGGCCATGCCGCGGTTGGCGCGGGCGGCGGCGGGGTCGCGGAAGGCAGCCAGCTTGGCCACCGGCACAAGGCCGTTCTCCTTCAGCACCGAGGCGATGAGGGACGGGTCGAGGGATGCGCCCTCGATGCTGCCCGCCGCAGCGGGGAGGGCGGAGGGGTACAGGATCTGCCCGCTGCTGTCCTTCAGAGTCACGACGGCATACGCCGCACCCTGCCGGGCCAGCTCCTGCGCCGCAGCCTGCAGCGAAGCTTCATCCCGGGCCGCAGCGGTGTCCAGAACGCCCCAGCTGCCCTCAATGATGGCATTGGCGGGCGCGGCGGCGGGTTCCGACGAAGCAGGTTGCGCCTCCGAGGAGGCCGCAGGCTCTGCCGCCGCCTCGGACGAAGCGGCCACGCTGGACGCTGCCGGCCCGGACGAGGCCGAGAGGTCGCGGTTGCGCACCACGGTATACCAGGTGTGGGTGGCCCAGTCCAGCACATGGGGCGCAGCCAGCCAGCCCACCACCAGCACCACGGCCACCAGCACCACGATGCCGACGACCTTCTTGGCCCACATACCGGGGCTGTAAAAACTGCGGTGATACCGCTTGACCTTTTTATACTTTGCCATGTTCGTCCCTTTCTCCTGCACTCCTTACAGGATCACCGAGTGGCCCGTAAAACCATAGATGGCCAGCGCCAGCACGCCGACATAGACCAGCGTGATGGGCAGGCCCCGGAACGCCTCCGGGATGGCCTCGCTGCGCAGACGGTGGTCGGCCTCCGTCACCAGCATGACGGCCAGCAGATAGCCGAGGCCGCTGCCGAGGCCGAAGCCCATGCTCTGCTCCAGCGTAAAGCTCTGGGTGCGCTCCACCAGCACCGTGCCCAGCACACCGCTGTTGACTGCGGCAGCAGGCAGGATGCGGAGCAGCTGGCCGCCGTGGTGTCTGCCCCGCGCTGCCCAGAGCACAAGGAATTCAAACAGGCTCACCACCGCCACGCAGGCCAGATAGACCAGCGGGCGGAGCTGGGCGAAGTTGGGCTGGGCGGCCGCGAAGCCGCCTGCATAGAAAGCCAGCGGAGCCACCAGCACCTGCGTCACGCAGAGCAGCAGGGCGAACCACCCGCTGCTGGTGCGCTCGTCGCCCACCAGCTGGACCAGCCGGGAGACGCCCAGACCGCGGGTGAACACCGCATTCTGCGCAAAGATGGCCAGCACGGCGTAGCTGAAAAAGACGCCGACGGCCTGCATCACATCATTGCTCATCCTGAGGCTCCCCCTCTCTCTGGCGGTAGACTGCCATGAGGCCCCGGGCCTCCGATGTCAGATAATCTTTCTGCTTCTTGGCCAGCGTGCGCCAGACAGCGCACAGCACGCCCAGCACGATGAAGCCGCCTGCCGGCATCCCCGCCATCGGCAGGATGGGGCGGCTGAGCAGATGGCCGAACACCGTACCGGCGCTCAGCCACTCCCGCACGCAGCCCAGCAGCAGGAGCAGCAGGCTGTAGCCCACCGTGATGCGCACGCCCTTGGAGAGGGCCTTGCGGGGCGACTCCTGCACCCGGCCAAAGCGGTAGGTCAGCAGCGGCTCCACCACCAGCATGGGCAGGTAGATGCCCAGCACCAGCAGGCTCACCCCGAACAGGCGGTTCAGGATGGGGTAGGCTGCCAGATAGACCACCGCCGCGCTGCCCGAATAGAGGATGCTGCGGGGCAGCAGCTTCTTTTCCAGCTCTGCTTTGGACGGGTGCTCCTCCCGCAGGGGGAACAGGCGGCTCAGCAGACAGGCCAGCAGACGGGAGGGCGTCAGCAGCAGCGCCACCGCCGCCGCCAGCATCAGAGCGTTCTGGCCGTTGGTGGCAAGGACCACCAGCGGCGCAAGGCCCATGCCCTGCATGACCACGGGATTGTTCAGGAAGACGCGGTCATGGTGGAAGAATCGCTCCGGGTCGCGGACGATGAGTTCTGCACTTCTCCGCTTCATACGGCATCCCCCTTTCCGGTCTGCTTTTTCCAGCTGCTGTGGAGCAGCTCGTAGAGATGGACTTCGGTGCGGTCGAGCCAGCCGGAGATGCTGTTGACAGCCAGCAGCGCGAAGCAGACGCCCGTCTCATAGACGCCGAAGTAGCGGAAGCCCATCGTGAAGGCACCCACCATGATGCCGTAGAGGATGCGGCCCAGCCGGTGGTGGGCGCAGGTATACGGCTCATTGAGCAGGAAGACGGCGCTGAAGATCATCGCGCCCGTCAGCAGTTCGTCGCGCACGCAGCGCAGACGGAACATGGCGCTGACGGCAAAGGACGCATCCTCGGTCAGGCCCAGCTGACGCGGGAAGAGGAAGACGATGACGCCCGCCGTGACGAGAAAGCTCAGGGCAGCGCTCAGCTTGATGTCCTTCTGTACCCAGAGGAAAAGCCCGCAGGCCGCCAGCACGAGGGCCGAGCCTGCGCCCATCGGGGCGGCATACTCGCCCAGCGCCAGCGACAGACCGCTCAGGTTGATGAGGCCGCCGCTGCGCAGGGTATCCGAGATGGTGCTGGCCGTGGCCACGCCGGAGGCGTCCCACAGGGGGATGCTGGTGTAAGGGGTCGGATAGCGGAACACCTGCTCCGGCCACGACACCGCCGCCACCGCATAGCCCACGGCAGCCGGGTTGAAGGGATAGCTGCCATAGCCGCCGAAGACCTCTTTGCCGATGAGGACACCGGCCACGATGGCGGCGGCGAGGACATACCAGTCCACCGTCGCAGGCATCAGCAGGGCGATGACGAGGGCGAAGCTCTCGTTGGAATAGTCCCCGGGCCGGTAGACGCGGCGGCGCAGCAGCGAGATGAGCCGGTCGCACAGGTTGCCCATCAGCAGCGCAAAGCCGCAGAGCAGCAGCGGGCGCAGGCCGTAAAGGTAGCAGGAGACGAAGAGCAGCGGCACGCAGAGAAAGCAGATGTGCTTGTAGTATCTGCCGGTGTGCTGCAGCTCTTCTTCCTGCTTCCGGATCAATGCTTCATCCATGGGCCGTTCCCTCTCAGAGCGCGGCCAGCGCGCGGACGGCGGCAGCGGGGTCGGCCGCACCATAGATGGCGCTGCCTGCCACCAGCACGTCTGCACCGGCGGCGACGCACTGCGGAGCGGTGGCAGCGTCCACGCCGCCGTCCACTTCCAGCAGGAAGCGCAGGCCCCGGCGCTCCTTCTCTGTCTTGAGCCAGCGGAGCTTGTCGAGGGCCGAGGGCATGAACTTCTGCCCGCCGAAGCCCGGCTCCACGCTCATGACCAGCACGAGGTCCAGCTGGTCGAGATAATAGCCCAGCTCCTCCACCGGGGTGCCGGGCTTGATGGTCATGCCCACCTTGCAGCCCTGCGCCTTGATAGCGTCGATGGTCTCCTGAATGTCGTCATCGCACTCGAGGTGGAAGTTCAGCAGGCTGGCACCGGCCTTGGCAAAGGCCTCAGCGTACTGCTGCGGGTGGGTGATCATCAGATGGACGTCATAGAACGCATCCGGCATGGCCTTGTGCAGGCTCTTGAGCACCGGGACGCCGAAGCTGATGTTCGGCACGAAGTGGCCGTCCATCACATCATAATGCAGCATTTTTGCGCCGGCATCCAGCACCATGCGGCAGTCTGCGCCGAGCTTGCTGAAGTCAGCCGAAAGGATCGAAGGACTGATCGTTGTCATTTTATTTTACTCCCTGTTGTTTCCAAGAGATTTTTTGTGTTTTTGCCCTGCCGCCGCCCCCTGTGGGGGACAGTCGGCATAGTTGTTTATAGTTTACATGAAAACGGCGAAAAAATCAAACCCGCCGCCGTGTTTTTCACGGAAAAGACGTAAACTCCGCCCGCACCCCTTCTTCTGCAATGCAAAAAGCAGCCAGACCGCTCCTCTGGGGAGCAGTCTGACCGCTGTGATTCAGTCTACCGGCTTCATGCTGGCCGGGTCTTCCACTGCGCCGGGAAGGCCGCTCTCGTCGGGCAGACGCTTCATGCCGCCGGGGTTCGGGGGCTGGACAGGCAGGGTGAACACGAATCTGCACCACTCGCCCTGCTGGCTCTCGACGCGGATCTGACCGCCGGAGAGGTTGACCAGCACCTTGCAGATGTTCAGGCCGAGGCCTGCGCCCCGGGCGTGGAGGCCCCGGGACTGGTCTTCCTTATAAAAGCGCTGGAAAACGTAGGGCAGCGCCTCAGGGCTGATGCCCTGACCGGAGTTCCAGATGGAGACCTCCACCTCCGGGCCGAGCTTTTCCACCCCGAAGCGGATGGTGCCGCCGGCGGGGGTGAACTTGATGGCGTTGTCCAGCAGGTTATAGGCCACCTGATGGATGAGGTCGGGGTCAGCGTAGACCAGTACCTTCTCGTCCATCGTCAGGCCGTCGATGTCGATCATCCCGTCGTTGATGCGCTGTTCGGCCGAGAGAGCCACGCCGGTGAGGGTCTCCCAGATGTTGAACATCCGGGCATTCACCTGATATTCGCCGCTTTCCAGCT
>OIAA01000422.1_pt1 | contig 18134 bp, 12 predicted proteins | sample 1580591 | NCBI WGS metagenome assembly OIAA01 (sample SAMEA3882556, study PRJEB24775) | human gut metagenome | biome: human-associated habitat; feature: intestine environment; material: feces | place: Netherlands | collected 2009/2010
CCCCCATTGCCCTGATCAAAAAGTACGGCGGCTGGAAAGACCGCCGGATGGTGGATGCCTACGCTCACTACTGTGAGGTGCTGTTCCAGCGCTTCCGGGGCAAAGTCAAGTACTGGCTGACCTTCAACGAGATCAACATGCTGCTCCACATGCCCTTTATGGGAGCCGGTCTGCTCTTTGCGCCCGGCGAGAACGTGCAGCAGGTCAAGTATCAGGCCGCTCACCACGAACTGGTGGCCAGCGCAAAGGCCGTCAAGCTGGCCCATGCCATCATGCCCGATGCCATGGTGGGCTGTATGCTGGCCGCCGGTCAGTTCTACCCCCGCACCTGCGCCCCTGCCGATGTGCAGGCCGCTGCCGAGGCTGACCGCGACAACTACTTCTTTATTGATGTCCAGTCCCGCGGCGAATACCCTGTCTGGGCCAAAAAGCGGATGGAACGTGCAGGCGTTGCCCTGCAGATGGAGCCGGGCGACGAGCAGCTGCTGAAAGAGGGCACGGTGGACTTCATCTCCTTCAGCTACTATTCCAGCCGCTGCACCACTGTGGACCCCGAACTGATGAACAAGGCCAGCGGCAATGCCATCATGGATGCCGTCAAGAACCCCTACCTCAAGGCCAGCGATTGGGGCTGGGCCATCGACCCGGTGGGCCTGCGCGTGACCCTGAACACCATCTACGACCGGTACGAAAAGCCCATGTTCATTGTGGAGAACGGCCTTGGCGCGGTGGATACCGTGGAAGCGGACGGCTCCATCCACGACAGCTACCGCATCGATTATCTGCGCGCCCACATCGAGCAGATGGAAAAGGCCGTCAACGAGGACGGCCTGCCGCTGATGGGCTACACCACATGGGGCCCTATCGACCTTGTGAGCGCATCCACCGGTGAGATGAAAAAGCGCTACGGCTTTATCTATGTGGATAAGGACAACGACGGCAACGGCACACTGGCCCGCAGCCGCAAGGACAGCTTCTACTGGTACAAAAAGGTCATTGCTTCAAACGGCACCGACCTTGCCTGAAATTTGCGAAAAAATAAATTTGTGAGAAAGAATTGGAATTTATGACACCTGAGATCATTGCACACCGCGGCGCGTCCTATCTTGCGCCGGAAAATACCCTTTCTGCGTTCCGCAAGGCGATGGAGATCGGCGCGGACGGCGTGGAAATGGACGTACAGCAGACCAGCGATAAAAAGCTGGTGATCCACCACGATTTTGTCATTGACTGGCACACCGATATGCGTGGCCAGATCTACGACATGACCGAGGGCGAGCTGAAGGCGCTGGACTTTGGCAGCTGGAAGGATGTGAACTATCGGAACGAGAGGATCGCTACCCTGCAGGAGGCACTGGCTCTGTGCAGGGAAATGGAAGGTACCATCGTTCAGCTGGAAATGAAGGCCACCATCGATGACGACCCGGATTTTGTCCCCCGCGTGATCGAGGAGGTGCGTGCAGCAAACATTACCGACCGGCTGGTGGTGATCTCGTTCAACCACGACCTGCTGCGGCAGGCAAAGCAGCTGATGCCGGAGCTGAAGGTGGGCGTGCTGGTCTACGGTGCGTTGGAGACCATGGCGCTGCCCACTAGCACATGGGAAATGCTTGGCCTGCAGAACGGGCTGGAAGAGGATGATTTTCCACAGCTGCCGCCGCTGTCGGTGGAAAATGTGGATGACGAAAACTGCAGCTGGGCCCTGCGCTGGATGGGCAACCAGATCAGTATGCTGCAGGCGAACTTTCCGGGCAAGAGTCTGGTAGAGGTAGCCCAGCGCCTGCTGGAACAGCGGGACCCGGTAAAGTATGTGCAGACGCTGGACTTCAAGCCGGACTGGGTGAGCTGTGAATATCACACCGCTTACCAGCAGCCCAGCATGGTGCAGAAGCTGCATGATCTGGGCATCAAGGCGGCATACTGGACGGTGGACGGGGAACAGGCCGTGAAAGACCTTTGGCTCCTGCAGCCGGATGCCATCGTCACAAACCGCCCGGACCGCGTGCGGGAATGGATCTCTGAACTGGAAATGACAGAATAAAGGGCAGAAGCTGCATCCCTTCGGTGCGGCCTGATTCCCCAAGCAACATCTGAAAAGCAAACAGCGGACAGCCTGCAGGCTGTCCGCTGTTGTGCTATGCAAAAGATGTTATAAAATATATCCGAGGCTCCGCAGCACGAACAGCCAGAAGGTCAGGCTGAATGCACTGAACAGGGTGGTGGTAACGCACACGCTGCCGGTAAGCACACCTTCGTGGCCCATCTGCTTTGCCATAACGTAGCACGCCGGGGTGGTGATGCTGCCCAGCATCACCAGCAGGGCCACCAGCTTTTCGTCGGTAAAGCCAAAGCGCACAGCCAGCGGCAGGAACAGCGCAGGCAGCACCATCAGCTTGACCACAGTAGCCACAGCGGTAGGCTTGAGGTATCCCAGAGCTTTTTGGCCCTTGAAGCCTGCACCAATGGCAAGCAGGGCCAGAGGGCTGGTCAGGCCGGCCACATTGGAAAGGGCCTTATCCAGCATGGCAGGCATGGAAATGTGCAGCATGCTCCACGCAAAGCCCGCTGCAATGCCCAGAAGGATGGGATTCGTCAGGATGCCTTTCACACTCTTTTTGAGCTTTTCAGCCATATTGCCGGTCTGAGCCTGCGCAGTGGGCGCTTCCAGCATCAAAATGACCACTGCCATGATGTTATACAGCGGCACACTGCCAAGGATCATCAGGCTGGACATGCTGGCATCGCCGTAGATGCTCTGCAGAAAAGCCGAGCCGAGGATGGCAGCCGACGAGCGGTAACACACCTGAACGAACTCGCCCACAAGGCCGGTGCCCTTTAAAAACAGCTTTGCCAGCGCCCAGATCACAAGGATGCACGCCAGTGTGACCGCAAAGCAGAACAGCACATACCGGCCATCGAAGGTGGCGCGGACATCGTTTTTGCCAAGGTCGCGGAACAGCTGCACCGGCAGTGCCACATAAAACACGAACTTGTTGGCCCCGGCCACAAACGCATCGCTCAGAAAACCGGTGCGGTGCAGCACATAGCCCAGCAGCATGATAAAGAACAGCGGCATGGTGCTGTTCATGCTGAACAGAATATTTTCCAGCATGGCTCACACCCCGCCATGACGGCGCTGTTCCGCTGAAAGCTCCTGCTGCAAAGCAGCTTTGCGGTGGTCCAGCAGCAGGTCTTTGTTGTACTTGAAGTAGCGCTCGCAGCCGTTCTCGGTGAGGAAGGCGTGGGACACCGGGTCCACCGTCAGCTCGGTGACGAACACCACCATCTCCTGGCTTTCGGCAAAGGCCTGCTCCATAAAGTCGAAAGCGGCTTCCAGCGCGGCGCTGGCGGTCTGCTGGGCCTTTTCGCGCTCATCGGCAAGGGACTGGAACTGCCCGCGCAGCAGGTCGAAGGCTTCCTGTGTACCGGCGGCGTTGGCACGGCGCAGTTCGCCCTCCCAGCCGCGCAGCACGGCCAGCACCTGCAGGCGGGTGGTCAGAGCATCTTTGCTCAGCAGCCCGGCGGCACGCTTTTGCTGTGTTTCGGTGTCGTAATCCATGATCTGCTGGTGGAACATTTCTGCCGAGCCGTCCGGGATATCCTCCGGAACGGTGGCAAGGGCTTTTTTGGTCTCCCGCAGAAAGGCATAGCAGCTGTCGGCCACTGCATCTGCCTGACGGGAGGCCGTGAACCGGGTGCCGAGGCCTGCAAGGATCAGGCTGACCAGCGAAAGCCGCTCGTCGAAGGGGGCCTGCAGCAGCCGTGCGAACACGGCGGGCTTTGCCTGTCCGGCCAAGATCTCCTCTACGCCGTAGTCGTCGCGGTACTTATAGTAAAGGTCGAGGTAGGCGGAGAAGTCCTCTGCGATCTTCGGGTGCTGGATGTACTCGCGGATCAGGTCTTCATCAGCCTGCAGACCCAGTGTTTCGTAGGTATCCAGCAGATTGGAAAGATCCTCCCAGCCGCGGGCGGTCACGAACTGGGTGCCGTCCACATCGGCGTTGATCTGGTAGAAGTTCTGCGGGTGCAGCTCCAGATAGCTCAAAATGGCGCTGTGGATGTGGGCAGCGCGGGCATAGTCTTTCCACACGGGCAGGTCCGGCTCAATGTCCATGCGGCGCACGCGGTCCAGCGTAACGATATCAAAGTCGCGCACAGATTTGTTATATTCCGGTGGGTTGCCTGCCGCCACGATCACCCAGCCCGCAGGCACGGCCTGATTGCCAAAGGTCTTGCATTGCAAAAATTGCAGCATGGTGGGGGCCAGCGTTTCCGACACACAGTTGATCTCGTCGATGAACAGAATGCCCTCGGAGAGGCCGGTGGCCTCCATCTTGGCATAGATGCTGGCAATGATCTCGCTCATGGTGTATTCGGTCACGGAGACATCTTTGCCGCCGTAGTTGCGCTGGCGGATGAAGGGCAGGCCCACGGCGCTCTGGCGGGTGTGGTGGGTGATGGTGTAGGCCACCAGAGCCACGCCGCACTCCCGGGCTACCTGCTCCATCACCTGCGTCTTGCCAATGCCCGGAGGCCCCATGAGCAGAATGGGACGCTGCCGGATGGCCGGGATGGCGTATTCGCCCAGAGCATCCTTGGCAAGGTAGGCTTTTACGGTGTGTTCAATTTCTTCTTTGGCTCGTTTGATATTCATAGCAAATTCCCTCACGAATTGTTCAGGTCACGGTACAGGTCGTCCTCTTCGGCCAGCGCGTCGGCAAGGGTGCTTTGCGGGCGGGCTGCTGCACCGGTAAATTCTTCTTCATCCAGAACCACCTTCATGGCCCACGGCGGTACATTGGCATCGTCGAACCGCTCCCCCAAAAACAGAAAGGCGGTGTCGTAGGCCGGGCGCTTGGCGGGGTAGGTGCCCATGCCGTCGGTGAAGTACAAAAGGCCCCGCAGGTTCGAGAACTTTTTCTCGGCGCACAGCTGGTTCACGTATTCAAAGGCCGGGCGGAAGTCCGTTCCGCCGCCGCCCCGCAGCTCAAAGTGGTTCATGGCGTGGATCAGCTCGTCCTCATTGTGGATCAGGATATCCTGCCGGATGGCGTTATCGGCCTGGATCAGGTGCAGGTTCATCCGGTGGAAAAAGTTCTCCTGTCCTTTCAGCAGAGTGTAGGTCTCCGCAAGGAACGCCCGCACCAGTTCACCGGAGGTGGAGTAGCTGGTGTCGATGACAAGGGCCAGCTCCTCGATCTTTTTGCTCTCCCGGCTTTCCAGAGGCTCGATGAGGGGCAGGTTTCCGTACACCGAAAGGCCGTAGGTGTAGAAGTTCAGGTCGAACTCGTCCGGGTCCAGCTTTACTTCCTCCCGCAGCACGCAGAACCGGCGCAGAAAATCCCGGTAGCTGCGGCGGCTGCGGTTGGCGGCTTTTACCTGCTGCTTCAGGGCATCGGCACCGTCCCCGGCTTCCTTATCCCGCAGGTCCAGCTCTGTCTGCATCCGCTCCCCGATCTTCTGCCACGTTTTCTGGGGCAGCGGCGTGGGCATCTGCTGGGGCTGGTCAGGCGCATCCTTCGGCCACAGACGGTGGTCGTCGGTCACGAACTCCCGCTCCAGCTGGCGCAGCACACCGGGGGTCTGCCGGGTGAGCCACCGATACACCGGCGCGGCTGCCACCACGGTTTCCTCGGCGGTGATCTGCTGGTAGGCGTTCTGGCGCACATAGGTCAGCGGGCGCTTGACGCTGGTGCGGTTCAGGCTGTCGATAACGTTTTCCACTGCGATATCACAGGCAAGGCTCCACAGCTGCGGCTCCCGGCGGCCTTTCAGCCACAAATGCCGGAATACGCAGTGGAATATGGTGTGCAGATACAACCGGTTGAGATATTTTGGGTTGTCCTGATAGAGCCGCAGCAGGTGGCTGGGCTGATAAAACAGGACCTGACCATCCGTAGCCAGCACCCGGCAGCGCTCGTCCGGGGCGGGGGACAAGGCACTGAGCGCCATATCCAGAAAGCGGAAGTCCAGATACAGCCCGCTGCGCACCACGGCCAGCACCTCGCCGCCCATGCGTGCCTGCCACTCCTCGTGGGTCTCCGGCCGCTGGGACTGGAACGGCTTGCGCGGGTCAAAAAATTTTTCTTTTTGGATCGTTTGGGGCAAAAGTGTCACCTCACTTAGAACCCTCTCAGCTTCGCTGCAAACTCCCCCAGTCATTGCTGCGCGATGCCAGCCCTCTCAGGGATGGGGCCTCTGGCGAAACCGGAAGCTTACCCTTACTGCCAAAGGCTCCCCCTTAGAGGGAGCTGGCGCACGAAGTGCGGCGGAAGGAGTTTTCTGCTGTTTAAAAATCAAAATCGTACCGCTGCTTTTTGGGCTGAGGAACATACTTTTTGTGCTCCGCATCCGCCAGCAGAGCGGCGGCAGCGGCGTTCCCGGCCTTGGCGGCAAGGGCTGAAGCTTCGGCAAAGCCGTCTTTGTCCAGCACATCCAGCGCAATGAGTGCACGCACGGCATCATTGTCCTGCGCCTTCAGCAGGCGGGCCAGCACCCGGTCGGTGTTGGCTGCCAGAAATGCCCGGTAGTGCCCGGCGGCGGCTTCGGTCAGCTGCCACGGATACCGCAGCCGGTCAAAGCAGAGCATTGCCATCACATTGGCATCGTCGGCATCGTGGCCCTGCGGGAAGATCGCGTCGTATTCTGCGGGGAGGAATTTGTTCTCTAAAAAACACTGCCGGTAATGGTATCCTTGGCCGGAAAAGGTGTGCAGAAGGATGTGGGCGGGGGTCTCCTCGATGTCCTCCCAGTAGGCGGGATACCACAGCGCCGCCAGCGGCGCGGCGGCACCGGCAGGGCAAAACTCAGCCCGCACGGCCTCGGTGATGTTGTTCACAAGGGCAAACAGGCCGGTAGGTTCTTCAGGGCCTGCCTGCACCCGGATGGTCTCCAGCGCGAAGCAGTTCAAAAACACATCGCTGCCTACGGTCAGGCTGCCGCTGCCCACCGTGAGCAGGCGCAGGCTGCGGCAGTTGTAAAAGGCGCAGCTGCCGATGACCTGCAGGCTGTCTGGCAGGATGATCTCCTCCACGAAATTGCCGCACACCGGGTGCAGCTCCTCCGGGGCGGCAGACCCTTCCCCGAAGTCGAGGTCGTAGCGGCCATGCCGTCCGGTCAGGTTGCGGCCAAAGGCCTGCACAAGGGTGCAGGTGCCGTCCGGGCCGACTTCATAGCGGCAGAGCGCATCGGCCCCGGGCAGGCTTCTGGGCTTCTCGGAGAAGCAGTAGTCCCCCAGTTCAGTGATGGCCAGCACCCCGCCCTCCGGGCCCGGTACGCTTGCGGGAAGGGCCGCACAGGGCGCGTCGCCGTAAACACGGGTCAGGCGGGCGGTGTTCTTCTGTAACGGGATGATATCGATAAACATAGGGTCTCCTAACAAAAAAACTGCTGCACGGGCAGAGCCGTGCAGCAGTTGGGAGGGATGCGGTTACTGTGCGGCCTGTGAAGAAGCGGTAGAGGCGGCCGCATTGTCGGCAGCTGGAACCGTGGCGGTATTGGCAATATACAGGCTGAGGAACACACCCATGATGAGGGTGGCAACAGCCATCAGGATCGCATTCCGGATCAGATGCTTTTTCATCTGTTTGTACTCCTTTGAAAGGATTTACTTTGCAGGCTTGAAGCTGTCGCGCAGGGTGACCACACGGTTGTACACGCCGGGGTTCTTGCTGTCCGGGGTGAAGAAGCCGGTGCGGACAAACTGGAACTTCTCGCCGGGCTTGGCATCCTTCAGGCTCTCTTCCAGCTTGCAGCCCTTGCGCACCACAACGCTCTCGGGGTTCAGGTAGTCCTTGTAGTCGCTGCCCTCGGGGATGGCGTTCATGTTGGCCTCGGTAAACAGCTTGTCATACAGGCGGACTTCAGCATCCACAGCGTGGTTGCCGGTCTCGAGGTCGGCGGTGCAGTGGATGGCGGCGATGCTGCCATCGGGGTTCTTCTCCACACTCTCACACTTGACGATGTAAGCGCCCATCAGACGCACCTCACCGCCAATGGTCAGGCGCTTGAACTTGGGAGGCGGCACCTCGGCAAAGTCCTCGTTCTCGATCCACAGCTCGCGGGTAAAAGCCACCTTGCGGGTGGTGGTGTCGTTGGCCTCGCGGTTGGGGTTGTTGGCCACATCAAAGTACTCGGTCTTGTCCTCCGGGTAGTTGTCCACGATCAGCTTTACGGGGTCCAGCACGGCAATGCGGCGCTGAGCGGTCAGGTCCAGCTCGCTGCGGATGCAGGCTTCCAGCTGGCGCATGTCGATCAGGTTGTCGGATTTAGAAATGCCAGCCTCCCGCACGAAGGTGAAGATGGAGGTGGGGGTGTAGCCGCGGCGGCGCAGGCCGCACAGGGTGGGCATGCGGGGATCGTCCCAGCCGTCCACGATGCCCATTTCCACCAGCTCACGCAGGTAGCGCTTGCTCATGACGGTGTTGGTCACATTCAGGCGGGCAAATTCGCGCTGCTTGGGGAAGCCGGCGCCAAAAATATTGGTCACGACCCACTCATACAGGGGGCGGTGGTTCTCAAATTCCAGGCTGCACATGGAATGGGTGATGCCCTCAATGGCGTCCTGAATGGGGTGGGCAAAGTCATACAGGGGGTAGATGCACCACTTATCGCCCTGGCGGTGGTGGGAAACATGCTTGATGCGGTAAATCGCCGGGTCACGCAGGTTCATGTTGGGGCTGGCCAGGTCGATTTTGGCGCGCAGGGTCTTTTCGCCATCGGCAAACTCGCCCGCGCGCATCCGGCGGAACAGGTCGAGGTTTTCTTCCGGGGTGCGGTCGCGGTAGGGGGAAGGACGGCTGGGCTTACCGGCATCGTTGCCGCGGTATTCCTGCATCTCCTCGCGGGTCAGGTCATCCACATAGGCTTTGCCTTCCTGAATGAGCTTTTCGGCGTATTCATAGCACTTTTCAAAGTAATCGCTGCCGTAAAAAATGCCGCCGTTGGGGGTGGCACCCAGCCATTCCAGATCTTTCAGGATGCTCTGCACATACTCGTCGCCTTCGCGGGCGGGGTTGGTATCGTCAAAGCGCAGGTTAAACTTACCGCCATAGGTTTTGGCGGTCATGTAGTTGATGTAAATGGCCTTGGCGGAACCAATGTGCAGGTAGCCGTTCGGCTCCGGCGGAAAACGGGTATGGATCTCCTTGACCTTGCCCTCGGCAAGATCCGCGTCAATGATCTCAGTCAAAAAATTGGAAAACTTTTCGTCAGCCATGTATTCCACTCCAATAAAATATTGTAGATTGTAATATTGTCGATTTTCTTATTTTACAATAAGCGGCAGGGTTTTGCAATATGGGGAACAGGGGCAAAATGCAGAATTGAACGTGCAAAACCGCTTTTTAAGCAAAAAAACGCTTAGCGATAGTCAATGGAAAGGGTGGGCAGACCGTTCAGGGTAAGGTCTGCAATGTTGCCATCCTTGAATTCATAGTAGCCCTGCGCGGCGATCATCGCGCCGTTGTCGCCGCAGTATTTCAGTTCCGGCAGATACACTTTCGCGCCGAGCTTCTGGGCACCATCGTTCACCAGCTGGCGCAGACGGCCATTGGCCGCAACGCCGCCCGCCAGGCAGATGGTTTTGGCGTTGGTATCCGCTGCGGCGGCCAGCAGCTTTTTGGCCAGGATCTGTGCAATGCGCTCCTGGAAGCTGGCGGCCATATCGGCCACGCGCACTTCCTCACCGCGCTGCTGGGCGTTGTGAACCTCGTTGACAACGGCAGTCTTTAAGCCGGAAAAGCTCACGTTGTATTTACCCTCCACATGCGGGGTGGGCAGCTTGTAATAGTGCGGGTCGCCGGTTTTGGCGGCCTGCGAAACGCTGGGCCCGCCGGGATAGGGCAGCCCCAGGGTGCGGGCAACTTTATCAAACGCTTCGCCCGCGGCGTCATCCACCGTGCGGCCCAGAACATGGTACTTGCACCAGTCCTCTACCTGCACAATATGGCTGTGGCCGCCGCTGGCCACCAGGCAGAGGAATGGCGGCTCCAGCTGTGGGTGGGTCAGATAGTTGGCTGCAATGTGCCCGCGCAGGTGATGTACCGGCACCAGCGGCTTGCCCGCGCCGTAAGCCAGGCCCTTGGCAAAGTTGACCCCCACCAGCACGGCCCCAATCAGGCCGGGGGCAAAGGTGACGGCCACCGCGTCCACATCCGCAATGGCCATGTTGGCATCCTGCAAAGCCTGCTGCACCGTTGCGCTGATGTATTCCGCATGGCGGCGGCTGGCAATTTCCGGCACAACACCGCCGTAAAGCGCCTGTTCTTTGACGCTGGTAGAAATAACGTTGGAAATTAAATGTTTTCCATCCTCCACAATCGCAGCCGCCGTCTCATCGCAGCTCGATTCGATGCCTAAAATATACATTGTATACCCCCGTGTGAAGTTAGGAGTTAGGAGGGAGGAGTTAGGAGTTAATAGGAACGAAAAGATTTTAGCAACCTTTTATTTTGATCTGTAGGGAACGGTCTTGACCGTTCCGAAACCTTGCTACAGATGCCATGACGGGATTTGCAGCAAGGTTGGCGGGAGCATTGCAATTTCTCACTGCTAATTCCTAATTAACTCCTAACTCCTACTTCCTACCTCCTATCTGTTAATGTGCTTCCAGCCAGGTCTTGCCGGTGCCGACTTCGGCGGTGAGGGGGACGGAATAGGATACCACCTGCTCCATCTCCTCTTTCAGAATACGCTTGACCTGTTCCACTTCGTTTTCCGGCGCTTCCACGATCAGTTCATCGTGTACCTGTAATAGCAGGCGGGCCTGCAGTTTTTCGTCCCGCAGGCGCTGCCAGACATGCACCATGGCCAGCTTAATGATATCCGCCGCGGTGCCCTGGATGGGTGTGTTGCGGGCCATGCGCTCGCCGGAGCTGCGCACCTGGAAGTTGGAGCTTGCCAGCTCCGGCAGCGGGCGGCGGCGGCCAAACAGCGTTTCCACATAGCCCTTCTCTTTGGCGTGTTCAATGCAGTTCTGCATGTAGCCGTCCACTTTCGGGAAGGTATTCAGATACGTTTTCAAGAAAGTATCTGCCTCCTTGACCGAAATGCCGAGGTCCTTGCCCAGAGAGAACGCTCCCTTGCCGTACATGATGCCAAAGTTGATGGCCTTGGCGGAGGTGCGCAGCTCATGGGTGACATCCGATTCCGGGATGTGGTAGATCTTGGCCGCGGTGGCGCGGTGAATGTCTGCCCCGGACAAAAACGCCTGCTGCATGGCTTCATCGCCTGTAATGTGGGCCAGAATGCGCAGTTCGATCTGGGAATAGTCGGCGTCCACCAGCGTTTCGCCGGGGGCGGCCACAAAGTAGCCACGCAGGCGGCTGCCCAGCTCGGTGCGGATGGGAATGTTCTGCAAATTCGGCTCAGTGGAGCTGATGCGTCCCGTGCGGGCTTCGGTCTGGATAAAGGTGGAATGGATGCGTCCGTCCGGCCCCAGGGCTTTCAGCAGGCCCTCCACGTAGGTGGAAAGCAGCTTGGAATAGGTGCGGTACTTCAAAATATCATCCACCGCCGGGCTGTAGGCGCGCAGGCTTTCCAGCGTTTCGGCGTCGGTGGAATAGCCGCGGGCCGTTTTTTTGCGGGGCGGCAGGCCCAGCTTGTCAAACAGGGCTTCGCCCAACTGCTTGGGGCTGTTCAGATTGAACTCGTACCCGACCTCAGCATAAATGTTCTGCAAAATGCCGTTCAGCTCGGCGCGCAGGCTATCGCCGAACTGGCGGATGCCCTCGGCGTCCACCGCAAAGCCGATGCGCTCCATGTCGGCCAGCACGCGGGCCAGAGGCAGCTCCATCGTGGCCAGCAGGTCGTGGCCGCCCTGCTCGTCCAGCTTAGTGGAAAGCACATCCAGCAAGGCGGAAAGCGCCCCGGCATCCGGTGCGGCGGCGCAGGCAAAGGCGGGGGCAGCAGCGTATTCTGCCGCCAGCTGCCCGGCCTGGTAATCACTGGCCGAAGGATTCAGTAGGTAGGCGGCCAGCTTGCCATCAAACACAATGGCCGCGCCAACGCCGCCATGCTCCAGTGCAATGTGGTACAACGGCTTTGCATCAAACACACGCAGCTGCACCCCGGCGGCATCCAGCAGAGAGGGCAGGCGGTCGTTATCCAGCAGGTAAACGGAATCCCCCTGCACGGCGTACCAGCTGCCGTCCTTGTTCTGGGCCAGGTCATATCGGCCTTCCGGCGCAAGGGGCAGCAGGTCGGGCTGCACTTCCGGCAGAGTCTCTGCGCTGGCGGCAACCGCTGCCGGGGATTCATCCAGCCCCCAGCGGGCGGTCAGCTTGTGCATTTCCAGCTCAGCCAGCAGCTGGGCTGCGGCAGCCGGGTCCCCGGTAGTGCGGCAGTAGTGCTCCGGTGCAGTTTCGATGGGAGCGTCCTTGCGGATGGTGCCCAGCATGTGGGAAAGCTCGGCCAGCTCCTTGTTGGCTTCCAGCTTTTCCCGCTGTTTGGGTTTGATGGCTTTGTCGTCCAGGTGCTCATACACGCCCTGCAAACTGCCGAACTTCTGCACCAGGGCAAGGGCGGTCTTTTCGCCAATGCCGGGCACGCCGGGAATATTATCGGAAGCATCGCCCATCAGGCTTTTTACTTCGATCAGCTGCGGCGGGGCCACGCCGTATTTTTCCTGGATGGCGGCGGGGTCCATGGGCAGCGTTTCGCGGTTGGTGGCAAGCAGCACCGTGGTGGCATCGTCTACCAGCTGCAGGCTGTCCCGGTCACCGGTCGCCAGCAGGGTGGTGCCCCCGGCGGCCTCGTTGGCGGCGGCCAGCGTGCCCAGGATATCGTCCGCTTCCCAGCCGGGCTTGCTGACCTGCACAAAGCCAAGGTCGGTCAGCAGCTGCTTTAATACCGGCATCTGCTCCGCCAGCTCCTGCGGCATACCGTGGCGGGTGGCCTTGTAGCCGTCATAGGCGGTATGGCGGAAGGTGGGGGCTTTTTCGTCCCAGGCAATGGCCACAGCGTCCGGGTGGTGGGCGGAAAGCAGGTTGAGCAGGATATTCTGGAAGCCGAAAATGGCGTTGGTGTAGCGCCCATCCTTGGTTGTCAGCAGCTTGATACCGAAGTAAGCCCGGTTCACCAGACTGTTGCCATCCAAAACCAGCAGTTTCATACAGGAACCTCCGAAAAAACGAAACACATCGATCGCAATAATAAAAATAGTATATCACAAATTGCACTGGTGTGGGGAGTGTGGTAAAATAATATTTTAGCTGAAGCAAAAACAAAAGTTGGGAGAGTGTTAGGAGTTAGGAGTTAGGAAGTAGGAGTTAGGAGTTATTGGTGTGCGCTGGCGCGCACAATTTTGAATGTTAGGGCAACACCGCACAATTCCCGCCTTGCGGCTTAAGCACCGCTCCGGCAGCTGCGGCACGGCATCTGCGTTGCCAAAATGCTCGATAAGACATCCAGTATTATCTGCGCTTTTGGCTTAGCAGCTGCCGCACCTCGCTCGCCGTATCGGCACTTAGAATTATGCGGTATTGCCTTAGGTTTTATTGTTTTACCCCAAAAATTCAAAACGCGGCGCAAGCCGCACCTTTAACTCCTCACTCCTAACTCCTCGCTCTTCACTCCTGCCTATCAAAAATATGCAATTACGCAATCTAACCATTCCATATGCACAGCCTGCGGTGTTTGCGCCGATGGCGGGGTTTACGGATGCGGCGTGCCGGCACCTGATGGCGGACCATGGCGCGGCGTGGACGGTAAGCGAGATGGCCAGCGCCAAGGCCATTACCTTTGGCGATGACAAAAGCGTGCGCCTGCTGCGGGACAAGGCCCCCCACGGCATTTATGCCGTGCAGCTGTTTGGGGCCGAGCCCGAAACGATGGCGCAGGCGATCCGGATCATTCAGGAAAAAGGCGTGCAGTTTGATATTCTGGACATCAACATGGGTTGCCCGGCCCCCAAGATCACATCCAGCGGTGCAGGCAGCAAACTGATGCAGGACCCGGAGCTGTGCGGCCGCATGGTGGCCGCTGCCCGCGGAGCCCTGGGGCCGGATAAGCCTCTGACCGTTAAAATGCGCATTGGCTGGGATGCCGAGCAGCTGACCGGCGTTGCCGTGGCCCGGCAGTGTGAAGCAAACGGTGCAGACCTGATCGCCGTGCATGGCCGCACGCGGGAGCAGATGTACATCCCGCCCATTGATGTGGATGCCATCACGGAGATCCGCAAAGCGGTCGGCATTCCGGTGCTGGCAAACGGCGATATCACCACGGCGGAAGACGCAAAGCAGATTTTGGAGCAAACCGGCTGCGCGGGCGTGATGATCGGCCGCGGCGCGCTGGGCGACCCCTGGCTGTTTGAGCGCATCAACGCCGTATTGACTGGCCAGCCGGAGCCCGGCGAACCCAGCCTGAACGCCCGGATGAGCGCCCTGCGCGCCCAAATCTACGAAATGTGCGAAGAAAAAGGCGAATGGACCGCTATGCCCCAGGCCCGCGGCCAGGCCATGCACTATATGAAAGGTCTGAAAGGCGCCGCGTCCCTGCGCCGTTATTGTTCCATGCTGGAGCATTTTACCGATGTGGACAAGCTGATTGAGGCGGTATATAAGCTCCAAGGGTAGTTAGGAGTTAGGAAGTAGGAGTTAGGAGTTTATGGTGTGCGCTGACGCGCACGATTTTGAATATTAACCTTTTCTTATTTTCAAATTTTCGAAAATGCGGCGCAAGCCGCACCTTCAACTCCTAACTCCTCACTATTTGCTTACTTTTTCGTTAGCTCATCCAGGTTCTGCGTATAGCACGGCAGCATGTGCTCAATGAAATAATCGGCTTCGGGGCTGTGCATGGCGGCCAGATCGGCTTTTTGTTGGGCGAGAGCGGCGGTGAACTCGCGGTTGCCGCTTTCCACCTCCTCCATGCACTTGATCAGGGCCGAAAGCCGGTCTGCGGCTTTTAGCAGCTTGCGCTCGGCATCGTTCAGCACACTGCCGGTCAGGTAGCTGCCTTCGATCTCATGCAGCTCCGGCGGCAGCAGATCCGCCATGGCAAGGGCGCTTTCCCGTTCCACGGCTTTGTAGGCGGTGCGCAGGGCTTCGTTCTTGTATTTGACCGGGGTAGGCATATCGCCGGTCAAAATTTCCGGCGCATCGTGGTACAGCGCCGCGGCGGCCACAGTATCGGGACGGATATCGGCCCCGGTGTGGGTGATGTTCCGGGCGATCAGGCAAAGCGCATGGGCCAGCAGGGCGGTATCCGCCGTGTGCTCACTCAGGCTTTCCTGCCGCATGCAGCGCATCAGCGCCCACCGCGTAATATACTTCATGCGCCCCAAAAGAGCGTGAAAAGGGTATAGAGACAAAACAAAGCACCTCACTCTTGAAAAAATTAGGAATTAGCAATTAGGAATGAGAAATTAAATGGTGGGCAATGGGGCAGACCTTTTGCTAAGGCAACACCGCATAATTCTAAGTGCTGATACGGCGAGCGAGGTGCGGCAGATGCTAAGCCAAAAGCGCAGATAATACTGGATGTCTTATCGAGCATTTTGGCAACGCAGATGCCGTGCCGCAGCCGCCGGAGCGGTGCTTGAGCCGTTAGGCGGGAATTGTGCGGTATTGCCCTAAAATACGAGGAGCCAAAGAATGGCAGATAATTGCTCATTTCTAATTATAAAGTATATCACATCCCTTCAAAGGAGGGAATTGCATTGAAGATTGGCGGCAAGCTTTTGGAGCACAAAACAGGCGGGCGGTCACGGTATTGGCAGGTGTTCTGGCTTTGCTTTGCGGTGGCGGTGGCGCTGTTTTTGCCCCACTGCATCATTGATGGCCTGAACGGCGACTTTTTCCACTACGCCGGGGACTTTAACGACCAGCAGATTTCCTTTTATTCCTATGCCAACAATTTTGTTAAGCAGGGGGGCAGTTTCAGCTGGGCAACGGACCTGGGCAGCGGGTTTGTGAACTCCTACAGCTTTTATCTGTGCGGCAGCCCGTTTTTCTGGCTCACCCTGCTGCTGCCCTATCGGTGGACGCCCTGGGCCATGGTGCCAATGCTCTGCCTTAAATTTGCTGTGGCGGGCGGCGGGGCTTACCTGTGGATGCGCCGCTGGGTAAAAGACGAGCGCTGGAGCATGGTGGGCGCGTGTCTGTATGCGTTCTCCGGCTTTACGGTGTACAACGTGTTCTTTAACCACTTTTTGGACGTTGTGGCGCTGTTCCCCTACATGCTCAAAGCGCTGGATGACGCCGTGCTGGACCGCAGGCACGGTGCATTCCCGTTTTGGGTTGCGGTCAACCTGCTCAACAACTATTTCTTTTTTGCCGGGCAGGCCGTGTTTTTGATGATTTATTTTGTCTGCATGGTGGCGGGCGGCCGGTACAAGCTGAACCTGCGCCTGTTTGGGGCGCTGGCGTTCCAGACGGTGCTGGGCTGCTGCATGGGCTGTGCGCTGCTGGTTCCGGCGGCACTTTCGCTGGTGCAGAACCCGCGCACAATCGATCCATTCAATGGGTACGGCTACCTTGTATACGGCAGCGCCCAGCAGTACCTTGCCATTTTTTACAGCGCTTTTTTGATGCCGGATGCCCCCTACCTGAAAGACCTGTTCCAGGAGGGCATCTTAAAGCACACCAGCATGACCGTCTACCTGCCGGTGGTGGGCATTGCGGGCGGGCTGGTGTTCTGCCGCGTGCGGCGGCGCCACCCCTTTGCGCGCATCATGAAAGTGTGCCTTATCTGCGCCTTTGTGCCGGTGCTGAACAGCATGTTCTATGCCCTCAATTCCAGCTATTATGCGCGCTGGTATTATATGCCGGTTTTGGTGCTCTGCGCCGCCACGGCTATGACGCTGCAAAAAGCCAACCTGTGCGAAACCGAGTACCGCCGCGCGCTGGGCCTTGTGGCGCTGTGTACCTTGAGCAGCATTGCCTTTGCGCTGGTGCCCAATGAAAAAGACGGCACCACCACCATTGGCGTGGTGGAGGAACCGCTGCGCTACTGGGGCATTTTGCTGGTCAGTATGTTGGGCGTGGGGCTGTTCTGGCTGCTGCTGCATTACCGCAGGCAGCTGGCGGAACGGTTCCCGGCGGCGGTGCTGGCCGTGGTGCTGGGGTTCAGCTTTGTGTATGGGCAGGTACACCTTTCCATCACCAAATACGGCCAGTGGTACCACGATGCGGACTATGTGCAGCAGACCTGGCGCGAAGCCCCGGAGCTGAACGCCGTTCTGCCGGACGATGTCTTTTACCGGCTGGACGCTTACGACAGTTATAACAACCTTGGTCTGTGGCTGGACAAAAGCTGCATCCAGTTCTTTAACTCCACGGTAGCACCCAGCATTCTGGAATTTTACCCTACGGTGGGCGTTAAGCGGGATGTGAACTCCAAGCCGGAAGCCAGCCTGTATGCCCTGCGCGGTCTGCTGAGCGTGCGGTATACCCTTGTGCCGAAAGAAAAAGTTGAGGATTGGGAAAAAGAAAAGCTGGAAGGCTGGAACCTTGTTTCAAGCACCACAAGCTACCTGATTTACGAGAACGAGAACTGGGTGCCGATGGGCTTTACCTATGATTCCTATATTACGGAAGAGGACTTTGAAACGGTGAGCGATACCAACGCGGGCAATGTACTGATGAAAGCCCTGCTGCTGACCGATGAACAGGTGGAACGGTACGGCCAGATGATGCAGAACCTGACGGATGATGAGAAAAATAACATCAGCTATGAGGATTATGTGCAGGACTGTACGGCCCGGCGGGAAAGCGCTGTGACAAGCTTTACCGCAACGCGCACCGGCTTTACCGCGCAGGCGGATCTGGAAGCCGAAAATCTGGTACTGTTCAGCGTGCCCTATGACGATGGTTTTACCGCAACCGTGAACGGTGTGCCGGCGGAGGTGGAGAAAGTGGACAACGGCCTGATGGCGGTTGCCGCCCCGGCGGGCCACAGCGAGATCGTGTTCACCTACCACACGGCCGGTCTGCGGCAGAGCGTTGCCGTCAGCGCCGGCGCTATTGTGGTGTATGCCGTGTGGGTAGCAGTATTGCACCGGAAAAAGCGCCGGGAAGAGAGCAGTGTGGGGTAAATGATGCCCCGCCAAACCGTTGGGAGTGTGCACGGTCAAATTTAGGGCAACACCGCATAATTCCCGCCTTACGGCTTAAGCACCGCTCCGGCGGCTGCGG
>OIAA01000423.1_pt1 | contig 18090 bp, 15 predicted proteins | sample 1580591 | NCBI WGS metagenome assembly OIAA01 (sample SAMEA3882556, study PRJEB24775) | human gut metagenome | biome: human-associated habitat; feature: intestine environment; material: feces | place: Netherlands | collected 2009/2010
TCGTTTATTTTTTTCCGGTTTCCTTGGCCTGTTTGCAGTTGTATTTGAGCCATACACCGGAGTACAGGATGTTCCGCAGCAGGTCGGCATCCTCCACACAGGGCAGACGCTCGAAGCTTTTGGCACACCGGGCCAGAAGCAGCTCGAAGATGTCCCGCATCTCCTCCTCATAGTCGGGCTGGCGGCTGAGGGAGCGCAGCGGGTTGTACGCGCCTTTTTTCTCGTCCCGGGCGAGGTCGTCGTAGGCATCCAGCAGGTAGATGAACTTGCCCAGATGGAAGCCGATGCTTCGCAGCTCGGGGGACCAGTGATCCTGCCGGTAGTCGAACAGCTCGGCCATCAGCTCCCCGAAGCAGCCAGACACCGCATCGAGGTCTTCGCTGCCCTCGGCTTCCAGCCGGGTCAGACGGTCGAGGCAGGAGCGGATGGCGGCGCACTGGCGGGGCCAGCGCTTGGCGGCCTCCTGCGTGGGGGCGTCCAGCAGCTTCTCGAAGCCGAGGCCGAGGAGGCTGTGGTCGTCGTTCCACTTGTCGGCGGCGTTGTAATAGTGGAGGGCCACGCTCAGATCGGCGCAGTAGTCGGTGGGGCCGCTGTGCCGCCAGCTCACCTTCCGGATGGGGTGGATGGGGCAGTGGCTGCTGCCGGTGATGCACGCGCTCTCGCCCTCATAGAGGCTGGAGAGCAGCAGGTTCAGGAAGGTCAGGTCATAGCTCAGGGTCAGACGGCCCCGCAGCCCGTGGAGCGCGCCGATACGGCGGCAAAGCCCGCAGTAGGCCGTGCGGTAGCGGGCCTTGGCCGCATCGTCCAGTGCGGCCTGATCAGGGATGACGTATCCAAACATGGCTCAGCTCTTCTTGATGAACTGGGTGCCGCAGCGGGGGCAGGAGATCTGGATGCGGCCCCGGCCCCGGGGTACCCGCAGCTTCTGGCGGCACTGGGGGCAGCGGTAGTAGTGGTAGAGCTTGCGGTTGTTCCACTGGTCGCGCAGGCTGCTGAATTTGCTGCGGATGCGGTCCTTCACGGCGTAGTATCGATAGTTCTCCTCGGTGCGCTTGGAGATGTTGCGGCTGAACATCCGGTAGTAGCAGAAGCCCAGCAGCACCACGCCGACATACAACAGCAGAGGAAGCCGGGTGAGGATATAGGCCAGCACCAGCACAAGGGATGCGATGTTCAAAAACTGGTTCAGGCCGTCGGTGCCGTAGCGGCCGATCATGAACTGGCGGATCTTTTCTTTCATAAACGTCCTTCCTCATAAAAGAGGGGCGGGTGCGCCGCCCCTCGGTATTTTTCTGCTCTCAGGATACCATGCAACCATGAGAAAATTTTGAACAGAGTGCAAACCTATCGTAAAGAGACGAGATTTAACCCCTCTCCTCCTCCCGGCGGCGGATGGTAAGGGAGGCTTCGGTATCCAGCGCACCTTCCATCCGGCAGCGCAGCCGGGCCGGGCCGGCCTCGCCGGTGGTGGCAAGATAGGTGCCTGCCATGCCGCCCCGCAGGGGCACGACGCAGGGGCCGAGGATGCGCAGCGGCCCCTCTACGCTCAGCTGGACGGCCTCGCCGCAGTAGGGCAGGAGGTTGCCGTTCTGGTCGATGGCCCGGAGGCTGACGGCGGCGCAGTCCCATGTGGGGCCGTCAGTGAGGATGGGGTTGTGGACGGTGCATTCCAGCCGGACGCTCTGCACCGGCTCCTTCACAACGGTGCGGACGGCCCGCCCATGCCACACCGCCTCGAAGCGGTAGACGGCGGAGGGGCTGCCCAGCACACCGATATATTTGTAGTAGAGCTGCAGCAGCTCGTTCCAGCTCAGACGCAGCGAGTACATCCGCGCCCGGGACAGGGGCGAAAGCTCCATGGCGTCCCGGCGCATCTCGTTGAGGATAGCGGCTACCTGCGGCGCAGCGGCCCGGTCGAGGCCCTCATACTTTTCCAGCAGCAGGCCCACGAAGTCGTGGATCTCGATGGGCGGATGGGGCAGAGCTGCAAAGCGGCCCCGGCGGTCGGGTGCGAACTCGGCCACGAAGTCATTGTCCCGGTAGAACCGCAGGCTGTCGGCGTTGGTGAAGGCCCAGCACGCCCCCGCAAAGCCGCCCGGATGGTCGCCCGGCGCCATGGTGGACGAGACCTCCAGCACGATGTCAGAGGGGGAGCGGGGGAGCTTCTGGCTGGCATAGACGGCGGCAGAGAGCTTGGGGTTGCGGAACAGGTCCATCACGCCCTGATAGCTGATGCGGTCGCCGCTGCCGAACTCCCGATGGGTGTTGTAGTCGGTCATGCACCAGCCGAAGCTGCCGGCCACCCCCTGCTGGGCGATGGTGTCGTTGAGGACAGCGGCATAGCGCAGCGCCTGTGCCAGACGGTGCGGCTCGTCGTCGAAGGGCTTGGCCGGGAACTGTGCTCCCTCGAACTCGCTGATGAGGTAGCCTTTCCGGGGGTCGGGAGTGACGGCAGTGCGGGCCTCGCAGCCGACGCCCCGGCCCCGGTAGGAGTAGTCGGTGTAGGCGTAGACGTCCTCCAGAAGCTGGCTGCGGCGGGTGCTGCGGGTGCCCGCCGTGGGGCGGGTGGGGTCGAGGCGGCGGACCGTCTCGTTGGTGCGCTTATAGAAGCTCTCGTCGTCGGCGCTGCCGCAGACCCGGACGCCCCAGAGGAAGATGCTGGGATGGCTGCGGCACTGGCAGACCATCTCGCGGCAGTTCTGCAGCGCCTGCGCTTTCCAGATGTCGTCACCCACATACTGCCAGCCGGGCATCTCCACAAAGACCAGCAGACCCAGCTCGTCGCAGGCGTCGAGGAAGGCGGGGCTGGGGGGCATCGTGAGCCGGACGGCGTTGCAGCCCAGCTGCTTTTTCAACAGTTGGGCGTCCAGACGCTGGATGCTGTCAGGCATGGCATAGCCCTGATAGGCGTAGCTCTGGTGGCGGTTCAGGCCCCGCAGCTCCACGCGCTGACCGTTCAGGTACAGCCCGCCTGCCACGAACTGCACGGTGCGGAAGCCGAAGCGGATGGTCTTTTCGTCCAGCACACGGTCCGGCAGACCGGCAGAGCCGGGGCGGATCAGCTGTACGGTGAGGGTGTACAGGGTGGGATGCTCGATGCTCCACGGGTGCACACCGTTCAGCACGCCGGTGATGGGCAGGGAAAGCTCGCCGCTGTAGGCGGCGCAGCTGCCGGAAGGGCTGCGGATCTCGGCCTGCAGGGTGCAGCCTACCGTCTCACCCACGGTGGAGGTATAGATGCGGAAATCGCCCTCGGCCTTTGCCTCGATGAACACATCCCGCAGGTAAGCGGGCTCCTTGATGTCCAGACTGACGGCACGGTAGATGCCGCCGTAGGTCAGGTGATCGATCTGCCCGCCAAAGGGCGGAATGTTCAGATCTTCACGGCTGTCGCAGCGCACAGCCACCACGTTTTTCTGACCCAGATGCAAAGCGCTGGTCAGATCTACCGTGAAGGCGGTGTAGCCGCAGGCGTGGTGGAACAGCCGCCGCCCGTTGCAGAACACAGTCGCGTCATGGGCAACGGCACCAAAGGTGAGCAGAACAGTGCGGCCTGCCCACTCTCTGGGTGCAAAAAACTCCCGCCGGTAGCCGCACAGGCACTGGTATTCATTTTCGTTGCAGTAATTGTAGGGCAGCACCCGCACAGTGTGGGGAATGCGCACCGGTTCCAGTTCCAGTCCGCACTCCGGCCGCACCAGTGCCGGGTCGAACCGGGGCGTGAACAGCCAGCCTTCGTTCCAATCGTAGTGTTCCATACAAGGGTCTCCATCCTGCTAAAATCACTTTACATCTTATAGTAACACAAACTTATGAACGAAAAAAGAAGCGGAAGGCGCTTTGAAAAAGGTTTTTTGCTGTTTTTGGCACGAAATGGCGTGGACTGCAAAGAAAAAGAGGCTCAGAGCAGCTTACGGACTGTTCTGAGCCTCTGGATCAGAAATTGATTTTCCGATCAGCGGATAAAATTAGTCATGGGGCGCTTGGGGTTCTGCGGGTGTTCAAAGCCAGCGGCCCTGCCTGCTTCGATGCAGTGCAGCAGCCATGCCATGTTGCGGCCCAGCTCCTGCATTACGGCGCAGCCCTCGGCATCCTGCAGCACCTGCTCGGCATTGGAGCCGTGCACCATGGCCCAGTAGGAGCCGTTCACCAGCGGCATGTGGAAGAACTGCGGGTACTTTACCAGCTGGTCCAGCGTGGTGGTGGTGCCGGCGCGGCGTGCCGAGCAGCAGATGGCGGCAGGCTTGTAGGCCAGATATCTGCCGCCCGCGTAGGCAAGGCGGTCCATGAAGCTGGTCATATTGCCGGATGCGGATGCATAGTGCACCGGGCTGCCGAACACGAAGCCATCGGCAGTTTTGGCCTTCTCGATGGCCTCGTTGACCACGCCGCCAAAGACGCAGCCCTTGCCGGCGGCACAGCCGCCGCAGCCGATGCAGCCGCCCACGGGCTTGGTGCCGACGTTCAGGATCTCCGTCTCGATGCCGGCAGAGTTCAGCTCTCCGGCGATGAGGGTCAGTGCGGTATAGGTGCAGCCCTTTTCGTGGGGGCTGCCGTTGATGAGCAGGACTTTCATGATGTATACTCTCCTTCTTACGCCCGAAAAAGCGGCGTTCTGGGATAATTTTAGCACATTCAGGCCCGGAACGCAACGAATCTTGGCACTGCCCTTGACAAAGAGCGGCGGTATGACGATAATATGAAGTTACGATAACAGGAAAGACCAAAGGAGGCCAAAACATGCGAGTCATTGCAGGAGAAGCCCGCGGCAGACGGCTGGAAGCGCTGCCCGGCACGGATATTACCCGCCCCACCCTCGATCAGGTGAAGGAGGCGATGTTCAGCATCGTCCAGTTCGACCTGCCCGGTGCCCGTGTGCTGGACCTGTACGCAGGCAGCGGCCAGCTGGGCATCGAGGCGCTGAGCCGGGGTGCTGCCCGGTGTGTATTTCTGGATGAGAACCGCGAGGCCGTCGGCATCGTGATGAAGAACTGCAAGAGCTGCGGCGTCTTTGACCGCAGCCGGGTCAACATCGGCGAGGCAGCGCGCTTCCTCTCTGCCTGCCGGGAGCAGTTCGATCTGGTGCTGCTGGATCCACCCTTCCACAGCGGCACGCTGGAAAACATCCTCCCCCTCGTGGACAAGTGCGTCGCCCCCGGCGGCATCGTCATCTGCGAGAGCGAAACGAAGCTCGTCCTCCCCGCTGAGGTGGGCGGTTTGCAGCTGAAAAAGCAGTACAAGTACGGCAAGGTCCTGCTCTGGAAATATGGCAAGCCGGTGGCAGACGCCGCCGAGGAAGAAGGAGAAGCCTGATGAACGTCAACGAGCTTTTGGATACCATTGAGGATCTGCTGGAAGAGAGCACGGGGATGCCCCTCTCGGGCGGCAAGCGCATCGTGGATGTGGAGCAGATCCGGGACTATCTCGACGACATCCGCGCGAACCTGCCGGTGGAGCTGCGGCAGGCCCAGTCCATCGTCAGCGACCGTGCCCAGCTCATAGAGTCGGCCAACGCACAGGCGCAGGCCATCGTGAAGAAGGCCGAAGAGCGTGCCCGCATCCTTGTGAGCGAGGCCGAGATCGTCCGCGCCGCCCAGCAGCGTGCGTCGGAGATCGTCTCCGCCGCCCAGACCGAGGCCCGCACCGTCCGCCAGACCGTGACGGATTACTGCGACAATATGCTGAAAACCACCGAGGAGACCATGGCCGAGAACGCCGCACAGGTGAAAAATGTCCGTGCGAACCTGCGCCAGACGCCCCGCCGCGGCGCATAAGAGGGCTTCCAAGTCCCTGCGAGTCAAAGTGACGATTCGCAGGGGCTTTTTTTGTGCGATTTTGTAGGAAAAAAGCGAAGGAAAAAACTTGCATTCAGCGCTGTGATTTGCTACAATAAAACAGAGTCGTCGGGTATCTTGACAGCACTTAAACGGGACAAACTCCCAGAGAGATGTCCGGCGTATCGGATGGCTCGGAACACGAAACGAAGGGAGGCTGGGCACGATGACACAGAAAGAAGAGATGGCGCAGTTCGACCCGGCCTCGTTTGAGCATATCCCTGTGCTTCTGAACGAGTGCCTCGACGGACTGAACATCGACCCGGCAGGCATTTATCTGGACGGCACGGCGGGCGGCGCGGGGCACTCCCGCCAGATCGCCCTCCGCCTCGACGGCACAAAGGGCGGGCGGCTCGTCTCGCTGGATCAGGACCCCGACGCGGTGCAGACCGCCCGGGCGCGTCTGGCGGGGCTTCCGGCCACCGTGGTGCAGATCAATTTCCGCTATGCCGGACAAGCCCTCGAGGGCCTCGGCATCGAGAAGATCAACGGTGCGCTGCTGGATCTCGGCGTTTCCAGCCATCAGCTGGATGACGCGGCCCGGGGCTTTTCCTACCGGGCGGACGCTCCGCTGGATATGCGGATGAGCCAGCAGGGGGAGACGGCGGCAGACCTCGTGAACACCGCCAGCCGGGAAGAGCTTGCCCGCATCCTGCGGGACTACGGCGAGGAACCCTATGCATGGCAGATCGCCGGGCATATCGTGGAGGCTCGGGAGACGGCCCCCATCGAGACGACCCTGCAGCTGGCCGACATCGTGGCCAGTGCTATGCCGCCGGCAGAGCGGCGCAAGAACAAGAACCCGTCGCGGCGCACCTTTCAGGCGCTGCGCATCGCAGTCAACCATGAGCTGGACGCTCTGGAGGAGGGGCTGGACACCATCTTCGACCACCTCGCCCCGGGCGGAAGGCTGTGCGTCATCACTTTCCATTCGCTGGAAGACCGGCTGGTGAAGAACAAATTCCGCCGCTGGTCCACGGCCTGCACCTGCCCGCCGGAGTTCCCGGTCTGCGTGTGCGGCGGCAAGGCGAAAGCAAAGCTCATTACCCGAAAGCCTATCGAGGCCGACCAGCAGGAACTGGAGGAGAACCGGCGGAGCCGTTCTGCCCACCTGCGCGTTTTGGAAAAGCTCTGAGCCGGACAGGGCACCGCTCAGGGTGAGAGGAGGAGATCACTATGGGTCAGCCAGCCTATGATATGTCGTCTGAGGTGCGCCGCAGAAAAGCACCTCAGACGCAGCGCAAGGTCGCGCTGCGGGTGGAAAAGGGCGGCAAGCGCCGTCTCAACCCAGTCCAGGCGGCCATGCAGCATCTGCTTCAGCTGATCTCGATGGCACTGCTGGCGGGCCTTGCGGTCAGCCTGCTCTGGAGCGAGGCCCAGCTGGTGGAGGTCAACGACCAGATCCAGAAGGCCAAGGCAGAGCTGGTGAGCGAGCAAAGCCAGTACACCTACTACAACAGCGTCCTCAACAGTAAGACCAACATCACCAGTGTGGAAGAGGTGGCCGGTCGTCTGGGCCTGATGAAGATGGACCAGAGCCAGATCACCTACATCCGCCTCGACAGCGAGAGCGTGCTGGTGCGCAGGGAGTCGGCTGTCCACCAGTGGACGGATTTTCTGCACGACGGCGCAATGACCGTTCTGGCCTCCGTCGGCAGCATAAAATAAGCAAACAGACAGAAAAGCGTGCGGCAGCGCACGCTTTTCTGGTTTCTGCAGGAGAATACCATGCAAAACAAGCCCTCCAAAAACCAGCACAGGAACGTCTACTACCGCCTTCGCCGCAGCGACCCGCACGAGCGCCTCAGCGCACGGCTGCGGCGTTTCAGCTTCGGCGCGGCGGTATTTTTTGTCATGGCGGCTGCGGGCATCGTGACCTACAGCCTGTATAAGATCCAGATCGAACAGGGTGCGACCTTTCGCCAGTATGCGGCCGAGCAGCAGCTGCTGGACAGCACCATTCAGGCGACGCGGGGCGAGATCTACGACGCCTCCGGCATTACGCTGGCCTCTACCAGCGTAGTATGGACCATCTGGGCCGACCCCAGCTATTCCACGGCCCTCTTCACCAGCCAGACCGCCGAGGAGACGGGCGAAGTCCTCAAGACGGTGGACGAGACGACGCTGGCTGAGGTGAGCCGTCAGATCACCCTGCGGCTGCTCTCCGGCGACGGGGAGAGCCTTGACCGCGTGGACACCTCTTCGGCGGAGTACCAGACCCAGTACCAGACCGTCCACGACGCGCTGGCGAAGAATACCTCCTCCTATCAGGTCCTTGCCACCAAGGTGAACAACGCCGTCAAGCTCTCCATCGAGAAATACGTCAGCACCTACAACAAAGAGCACACCAAGGCCAAGACGCTGGAGGACGGCACCACCGTCCGGAAGGGCCGCATCTCCGTCTCCTCGTCCAAGAGCTTCCAGCGGGATTATCCCTACGGTGCGTTCGCCGCGTCGGTGCTGGGCTTCTGCAATGGCGATGGCGAGGGTTTCTATGGGCTGGAAAAGTCCTACGACTCCACCCTTGCGGGCGTCAACGGCCGCACCATCACCCGCCGCAACGCCTACGGCAACGCCATCGCCGACGCCAACGCCACCACCTATGCCGCCAAGGATGGCTCCAATCTGGTGCTGTCGCTGGACGTCAATGTGCAGGAGGTGGTGGAGCGCTACCTCAACGAGGCTGTCTACGCCAACAACGTCGAGAACCGCGGTGCGGCCATCGTCATGAACGTCAAGACGGGTGCCATCCTTGCAATGGCCTCCAAGCCCGACTTCGACCCCAATGACCCGCTGGATTTCAGCGCGAACCTGACCTATCTGAGCGAGCAGGTTCAGGCCGAGCCGGAGATCTATACCATCTACCTCAAGGACCCGGACGACCCCAAAAAATTCCTGCTGGACGAGAACGGCAAGAAGATCCCCGACCCGGACCCGGACTACACCGGCACCTACCGTGACATCCAGTGGAAGAACAAGGCCATCACCGAGCTGTACTACCCCGGAAGCGTCTTTAAGGTCATCACGGCGGCGATGGGGGTGGACTCGGGCAAGGCCACCTATTACACCACCCTCAACTGCTCCGGTGCTTACGGCGTGGCGAAGGAGACCTACCACTGCGCCGGAAAGAAGTCTCACGGGGTCCAGAATCTTGCCGAGGCCCTCCGCAACAGCTGCAACATCTACTTCATCCAGCTGGGGCAGCGGCTCGGCTCCAGCGTCTTTTATGACTACTTCGACGCCTTCGGCTTCACTGAGCGCACCGGCGTGGACCTGCCCAATGAGACGGGCATGATGAAGTATTACACCAAGAACCAGCTGGGGGAGGTCCAGCTTGCGTCCTCCGCCTTCGGTCAGGCCATGGCCGTGACCCCGCTGCAGGTCTGCACCGCCATCTCGGCGGCGGTCAACGGCGGCTACCTCGTCACCCCCCATGTGGTGGATAAGATCACCGACCAGAACGGCAATGTGGTCGAGGAGGTCGGCGCGAACGTCCGCCGTCAGGTCATCAGCGAGAGCGCCAGCGAGACCATCCGCCAGATCATGGAGTACGAGGTGGGCGACGGCTCCACCAGCGGCGGCGGTTCCAATGCCTACGTCGCAGGCTACCGCATCGGCGGCAAATCCGGCACCTCCGAGCAGCTGAACATGGAGCGCCGCGCCGACGGCGACTACAAGAAGGTCGCCTCCTTCGCGGCGGTCCTGCCCGCCAACGACCCGGAAATTCTGGTCTATGTCATGCTGGACGACCCCAACAACGCCCGCACCGACTACTCCTCCATTCTGGCCGCGCCTGTGGTCGGCAACATCATCAGTGAGATCGCCCCCTATCTGGGCATCGCCACCGACGGCATCGACCGCAGCCAGACCACCGTGAAGGTGCCCAACCTCGTGAGCAAGGAGTGGAGCAACGCGCAGGTCGCCCTGAACAACAAGGGCCTCAAGCACCAGCTGGTGGAGAGCGAGAGCAGCCAGACCGCCGCCGTCGTCACCTACCAGTACCCTCATGCGGGGGCAGAGGTGGCCAGCGGCACCACCATCTATCTGTATACCGATACCTATTCCGGCAGTCACACCGAGGTGCCGGACGTCAGCGGCAAGAGCGCCGACTTTGCCCGCCAGATGCTGACCGCCGCCGGACTGAACTGTCAGGTGGCAGGGGAAAGCACCGGCACGGTGCAGAGCCAGAGCGAGGCCGCAGGCGCCAGTGTCCAGAAGGGCACCGTCGTTACCATCACCTGCGGATAATGGAGGGAGGCTCTCCCGAAGGGAGAGGCTTTCGGAAGTCGTTACATCATCTTAATAAGGGGAGAATGATCTATGGAACATATCGCAGCAGACCTGCTTTTGAAGGGCCTTGCCCCCGAGGGCTTCGCCGACGGCCAGCCCATCGGCCTTGTGACCACCGACAGCCGCGAGGTCTGTCCCGGCTGCATCTTCGTGGCTTTTCCGGGCGAGCGGTTCGACGGCCACGATTTCGCGGCCAAGGCGCTGGAAGAGGGGGCGGCCTATGTCGTGCTGAACCACCCGGTGGAGGGAGTCCCGGCAGAAAAGGCGGTCATCAGCCCCGACAGCTACCACGCCATGATGGTCATGGGGGCGAACTACCGCAGCCAGTTCCACCCCAAGGTGGTGGGCGTCACCGGCAGCGTGGGCAAGACCACCACCAAGCAGATGACCTATGCCGCCATTGCGGGCTTTGGGGATACCATCAAGACCGAGGGCAACCAGAACAACGAGCTGGGCCTGCCCCGCACCCTGTTCCGCATCGGGAAGGAGACCGAATACGCCGTGGTGGAGATGGGCATGAGCCACGCAGGCGAGATCGAGCGTCTGGCCCGCTGTGCCCGGCCCGATGTGGGCATCATCACCTGCATCGGCGTGTCCCACATCGGCAATCTGGGCAGTCAGGAGAACATCTGCAAGGCGAAGCTGGAGATCTGCGCGGGCCTTGCGGAGGGTTCGCCCCTCGTGCTGAACGGCGACGACCCCTTCCTCCGCAAAGCTGCTCTGCCCGGCCACGTCCGTCCGGTGTGGTTCAGCCTCGGCGACGAGAGCGCCGACGTCTGTGCCCTCAACGTCCGGCAGGAGGGGGACGGCATGGCCTTCACCCTCTGCGACAGGGCCGCAGGCCGCTATGAAGTGACCATCCCCGCCATGGGCCGTCACAACGTGGCGAATGCGCTGGCCGCGTATGCCGCCGCCACCCGTCTGGGCCTCGCGCCCGAGGGCGTTATCGCGGGTCTGGCCGATTTCGAGCAGACCGGTATGCGCCAGAGGGTGGTCCACGCAGGCGGCATGGACGTCATTGAGGACTGCTACAACGCCAACCCCGACAGCATGAAGGCCGCATTGGCCATGTTCAGGGAGTACCCCTGCAAGCGCCGCTTTGCCCTGCTGGGCGATATGCTGGAGCTGGGGGAGATGAGCGCCTCTGCCCACGAGGAGCTGGGCCGTCAGGCGGCCGGGGCCGGGCTGACCGCCCTCGTCACCTACGGGCCCGAGGCTGCACGGACGGCGGAGGCCGCAAGAGCGGCGGGCCTTGCTGACGTGGTCCACGCCGGGGACTACCAGCAGGCGGCCGACGCCCTGCTGGCCCGGATGAAGGCCGGAGACGCTTTGCTGGTCAAGGCCAGCCGCGGCATGGCGCTGGAAAAGGCGCTGGCCCTGTTCTATCCCGTCTGCGGGAAGTAAAGAAATACTTGGAGTATTATTATGATTCGTTTTGCCTTGATCGTCGCCTCGACGCTGGGATTTTTCCTCACGGCGGCGCTCGGGAATTTAATGACCCCGCTGCTCCGGGCGTTCCACGACCGGCAGCAGCCTCAGAAGGAAGCCGAGCCGCCCACGATGGGCGGGCTGTGCCTCATGACGGGCACGATGGCGGCGGTGGGCGTCGGCTGGACGGCGGCCTGCGTCGCCCAGCCTGAGCTGCTGGGCAGCGAGAACCTGCTGACCACCCGGCTGCTCATCGCCCTCTTCGGGGCGCTCTGCTTCGGGGGCGTGGGCCTCGCGGACGATCTGGCCCGGCTGCGGCACCGCTCGCCGCTGGGGCTGCGCCGTCCGGTGCGGCTGGGGCTGGAAGCGGCCTCCGGCGCGCTGGTGCTGGCCCTGCTGGGGCTGAACGACTGCCTGCCCGACGGGCTGGCCGTTCCGGGCCTTGGCTACTGCACCCTCGGGCCGCTGGCCACGGCGGTCTGGCTGGTGCTCCTCGTGGCGCTGGCCGAGAGCGTCCGCACCGCCGACGGGATGGATGGCACAGTCTGCGGCTGCGCCTTCATCGCCATGCTGGGCCTCATGACGGCCATGACGCTTCTGGGCTGGTTCCCGCTGGGCGTCTTCCCGGCGGCGCTGGCCGGGGCCTTGATGGCCTTTCTGCTCTGGAACTTTTATCCCGCAAAGCTCCGCCCCGGCGCGGTGGGATGCCAGTTCCTGGCCGGTGCGCTGGGCTGTGTGCCCCTGAGCATCGGCTGGCCCGGGCTGACCCTGCCGCTGGCTCTGCCCTACTGGCTGGAGGGCGGCATGGTGGCGTTGCAGATCGTCGTATGGAAGGCCTCCGGCGGGCGGCGGCAGCTGTTTGGCACTGCGCCGCTCCACCGCTGGCTCGAGAAGCGGGGCTTTGACCCGGTGAATATCTTTTATATCTTTGGAGTTCTGGCCCTGCTGGGCCTCGCGCTGACCTTGCAGGCGGCGCGGGCCAGCTGAGCGGCCCATAAGGAGGGAGTGCGGATGGCGACCATCCGAAGAAAAAAGTCTGAGCCGTTTGCCATCGTCCAGAAAGACCCCGGCCCATGGCCGCAGGTGCTCATCAACTGGCTGGCGACGCTGGCGGTCATCATCGTGTTCGGGCTGATCATGCTGTTCAGTGCCAGCTACACCACGGGCTATCTGCGGATGGGGGACAGCTTCTACTACATCAAGTCCCAGATGTTCTGTCTGGGGCTGGGGCTGGGGGCGATGCTGCTCTTCTCCCGCATCGACCACCGCTTCCTGCGCAGGCTGGTCTGGCCGGGCTATTTCATCTGCATCCTCATGCTCATCGCGGTGCTCTTCAGTGCGCCCCTGAACGGCTGCCGCCGCTGGCTGCGTGTGGCCGGTGTCACGGTTCAGGTGTCGGAGATCGCCAAGTTCGAGATGATCCTGCTCACGGCCCATCTGGCCGCGAAAGCGCCCCATCTGGAAAAGCTCGACCCCTCCTCGCCCCGCCGGGTCCCGGTGCGGAAATGGCTCTACCAGCGCATCGTGCGGGAGCTGGTCATCCCGCTGCTGCCCCTCGTCCCGGTGGTGGGCCTGCTGGTGCTGGAGCCGCATATGTCGGGCATCGTCCTGACGACGGCCATCGTGGGCACCATCCTCATGCTGGGCGGCAGCGGCGGCGTCATCACATGGGCGTGTGCCGGCCTCGGCGCAAGCCTGCTGCAGACGCTGCTGGGGCATATCGACTCCATCCCCTACCTGCAGAGCCGCCTCGACGGCTGGACGCATGACCTTGCCAAGATGACCGACCAGACTCTGCAGAGCCTTTACGCCATCGGCTCCGGCGGCGTGACGGGCCTCGGCCTCGGCAACAGCATCGAAAAGCAGCTCTGGCTCCCCGAAAGCACCAACGACTTCATCTTCAGCGTCGTCTGCGAGGAGCTGGGCTTCGTGGGGGCTGTGGTGGTCATCCTGCTCTTCGTCCTCTTCCTCGTGCAGGGGCTGTGGATGGCGTTCCACGCCGAGAACCGCTACTGCTCGCTGGTGGGCATCGGCATCATGGCCCAGATCGCGTGGCAGGTGTTCTGCAACATCGCGGTCGTCACCAACACCCTGCCCAACACTGGCATCTCACTGCCCTTCTTCTCTTCCGGCGGCACCAGCCTCATCCTGCTGCTGGCCGAGATGGGCGTGATGATCAACATTGGCCGGGGCGGCGAGCGCGCCCGCCTCGAGCGGGAAAACCGCCGCGCCCTGCGGGAACAGCAGGAAAAGAGACCGGATAACACCATTGTACTCAGACCCGATATGGGTCTCTGACCGTTCAAGGAGGAAATCATCATGCGTGTACTCATCGCAGCCGGCGGTACGGCCGGACACATCAACCCGGCTCTGGCCATCGCGGGAGCCATCAAAAAAGCCGACCCCGCCGCAGAGATCCATTTTGCAGGCCGGAAGGAGGGGATGGAGTACCGCCTCGTGACGCAGGCGGGCTATCCCTTCCACCACATCGAGATCACCGGCTTCCAGCGGAAACTCTCCCTCAACAACATCAGACGGAACCTCATCACCCTCTGGAATCTGGCCCTTTCCGGCCCGAAGGCCAAGGCGATGATGAAGGAGGTCCAGCCTGATCTTGTCATCGGCTGCGGCGGCTATGTCTCCGGCCCGGTGGTGCGCTGCGCCGCCAAGAAGGGCATCAAGACCGCCATCCACGAGCAGAACGCCTTCCCCGGTGTGACCAACAAGCTGCTGGCCCCCGATGTGGACATCGTCTTTGCCGCCGTGCCCGCCGCTGTCGAGAAGCTGGGCGCTCCCGAAAAGACAAAGGTGGTGGGCAACCCGGTCCGGCCCGAAGTGTTCGAGAAGGCCGGGGAGCGGGACGCCATCCGCGCCCAGCTGGGCGCAGGCGACCGCACCGTCATCCTCTCCTTCGGCGGCAGTCTGGGCGCGCGCCGGGTCAACGAGGTGGTGGCCGACCTCTGCGCATGGGAGCAGAAGGAAAATAAGCCTGTGCTCCACATCCACGCCACCGGACAGTACGGCGTGGAGCTGTTCAAAAACCTTGAGAAGGAAAAGGGCTTCGCCCCCGGCGAGAGCCTTGAGGTGAAGGAGTACATCAACAATATGCCCGAGCTGCTGGCCGCTGCCGACCTCGTCATCAGCCGTGCCGGTGCTCTGACGCTGGCCGAGCTGGAAGCCGAGGGCCGTGCCGCCGTCCTCATCCCAAGCCCCAATGTGGCCGAGAACCACCAGTATTACAACGCCATGGAGCTGCAGAAGGCCGGGGCCGCTGTGGTCATCGAGGAAAAGGACCTGACCGGTGAGAAGCTCATCTCCACCGTCTCCGGTCTGTTGTCTGAGCCGGGCAAGCTGGCGGCGATGGGCCGGAATGCCCGCAGCCTCTCGGTGGACGACAGCCTCGACCGCATCGTGGACGCCCTGCTCAAGCTGGTCAAAACCCCGTGATTGATTCAACGGCCCTCTTGTGATAAAATCAGACGGAAAGGAGGCAGCGCCGCACCATGACCCAGAACCGAAATGACCGCCGTGCCGGGCCGCAGAGCAGCGCCCGGCCCCGCAGGCCGCAGACCCAGAACGGCTCCCACAGAGCCTACGACTGGACACAGGACCGGCGAGCCTCCGCCCCGCAGCGCCGCACCCGGCCGCAGGGCTATCAGGAACAGACGCTGGACTTCTCCGGCGGGGATGGGAGCTTCGAGCACTACGGGGACAACAGCATCCAGTTCCCTCAGCAGACGGCCCGCCGCCCCAACGGCCAGAGCCGGGCAGGACAGGCCCGCCGTCCGGCCCGGCCGCAGGGCCAGAGGCCTCGCCGCCAGAACACACAGCCATATCCCCGCAGCGGCCAGCGGCCCGGCAGCGCACAGAGCAATGGCCGCTACCGCCCCACCGAAGCGAACCTCCGCAGCCCGGCCCGGCGGGAGGGCAAAAAGAAGCGCCGCCTGACCCGGGCCGCCATCCGCCGCCGCAGGGCCATCCGCCGCCTGACTGCGCTGGCGCTGCTGCTCTGCGTCATCGGGGTGGGCGTCTACCTCACTGTGACCATGCTTTTCAAGATCAACACCCTGCAGGTGGTGTCCGACGGAGCAGTGGTGAGCGAGGTGGGCGGCTATTCCAGCGCCGAAATTCTGGAAGCGCTGGGAGTCCACGCCGAGGAGAACATCTTCAGCTTCGACCCGGCAGAAAAGTCCGCCGCGCTGGAACGGCAGTTCCCGCTGCTGGAGAACATCCATGTGGAGCGGGATTATCCCAACACGGTGGTGGTGCGGGCCGATGCGGCCACCGCCGCCTACGCCATGCAGACCTCCGGAAACCTTGTAGCCTCCGTCACCAAACTTGCCGCCGGCATGCAGGATAGTCATAACTACTTCTACAGCAGGCTTGCCAACTTTATGCATTTCTACAGGAATACCACGACCATTATCACGTACAGTAATGCTATTATCGCTATGAATAGTCACATCGATAGCATCGCAATAACCTGCTAAGGCTTCGTCTATACTATTATCAACTGTTTCATACACCAAATGATGCAAACCACGGGCAGAAATACTGCCAATATACATACTTGGTCTTTTACGTACAGCTTCCAGACCTTCCAGGACCTGAATCTGTCCGGCACCATATTGTCCCTTAACCTCAGTTGCTTCTTCCAAATTAGACATAGTAACCTCCACATTCCTATAATTCAAGTATATTTAATACTTTCCTTCAACGATCAAAAACTTTTATAAATGGCATCACTGCCAAAATCTTCTTCAGCCCTTCGTTTTAAAGTCAGAGCGGAAATTCCCGATAAATACAAAGTATCAGTTGTTAAAATACAGCTTGAACACTCACCATTTTCCGATAAATCAATAATTTTATATTTATCCTTATTCACAGAAATATAATTATCATAAATTTCCGACTGTTGATCACGAATATTAAAAATAGCTATAATATCCGTATTTTTTATCATACAGTCGGCACCAAGATGCAGATACATATTAATATTTCCTACGCAATCCTTTAATAATATTTTGTGCAAGCTGTTCACTGATTTTATCAGGCTGCATCCCTGTTTTTAACATCACAGCCGTCATTTCTTCTCTGATATCAGACTGATTATTATAAACCTTGGCATAATAATACTGTTTCAAAGAATTTTTTACACTATCGAATAACATTTTATCACATTTGACATATTTTTGACAGTCATTGTAATTCAGCCAAGGTTCAGATGTCAAAATAGATACTATTTCTGTTCTCAATTTCTCTTTTTCATAACGCTGGCATACGCGGCAAAGATCATTTTTTTCAATTAACGCAGCACCACAATATTTACATTTCATATCATTGTTTTCGATAAGTAATGCTTTTTTTCTTTGCAGACAAACTTTCCTGAAATGAGCAAGCTTTTTCTGCAATTCCTGATTATTAATATTTACCAGTGCCTGTCTAATAAAAATTTTCTCTGATTCCGTCAAAGGTTTAAAATTTAATTTCACTTCCTGTTCCTCTTTCGGAAGCTGCAAAAAATTTTCAATAGAGCCTGTGAAAAATTTTATATCCTTGACAGGGTCATTAGTCATAACACGATTGATATTATTAATAAACTGCTGTTTCATCATCAAAAGATGATTAGCCCAAACAGAGCTATCCGTATTTATATATAAAACTTTGCGTTCCAAACGTACTGGTTTTGAATGCTTAGCTACGTTAGCACCACAGATCTGTTCCCATTTACTCTGCATAGAAAAAATAAAATATTTATTACGACCTTCCTGATTAGGAAGCATTTTTAAAAGGACTCTTTCTATACCTTCCATTTTTATCCCTCTGCGATTCTGCCTTCAATAATCCTGAAATACTCATTTCCACTCAAGTCCGGAATCAAAGCTTTATCGTTTACCGTAATAAAAGTTTGAACTTTACCATCAATAAATTTTAATAGCTGACAACGTCTTTGATCATCAAGTTCACTCATTACATCATCCAACAGTAATACAGGAAACTCATCTATTTCCTGGCGGACATATTCAAGCTGTGCCAGTTTTAAGGCTAAAGCAGCACTGCGCTGCTGCCCCTGTGAACCAAAAGCTTTCAAAATTCTGTCATTTACTTTAAATAACAGATCATCACGATGGGGTCCTATGCCAGTACTGCCTCTTAAAATATCTACCTGCCGCCGTTCAAACAGCTTACTGCGATAGAAATCTTCCCAACAGATAGCTTCATCAGGATAAAGAAGCTCGCCATTATTAGCTTTAAGTTCATAAAAAACAGTTAATGTTTCTAATTCACCAGTTAAAGCAGCATAAATATCTTTAGCTATATTTTTTAATTTCTGCAAAGCGGCCAGCCTTTTTACAGCTATTCTGGCCGCAGTCAGCACAAATTCCTGATCCCAGGTCACTAAAAGCTCAATACTGGCATTATTATCACGGATATCTTTAAGAAGCCTGTTGCGCTGCTGTAAAATACGATTATATTTTATCAACAGATCATAATAAGCTTTATCAGTCTGTGAGATCTGCATATCAAAAAAACGTCT